>JAAUYB010076225.1_pt1 | contig 144680 bp, 74 predicted proteins | sample 7278071 | NCBI WGS metagenome assembly JAAUYB01 (sample SAMN14350121, study PRJNA611818) | marine sediment metagenome | isolation source: surface marine sediment (1.8m) | place: French Polynesia: Moorea | collected 2018-08
CAATGGCTAAGCCATTTAAATGGACATACAAAGGATTTCCCTGAGACTATGGGACCTAAGGCCGCCTCGGCTGTGAGAAAAATTGATCACAAGGATTTGTGATTTGTGGATTTAGTAATATCGCTCGATCCTTATTCAAAGGCTTGGACTCAGTAAAATTCGCATGTCGGAGAAAGACCGGTTGCTGAGTTGGTCAGACGAGGGTATGGAGCGAGTTTGGCAACTAACAAGCGGGCACCCGTATCTCACCCAGCAGTTGTGTTCCCATGTCTGGGAGCATGCATGGGATGAAGAGCCGAATGGGTTTTCGATTGTCCAAGCGAGCCTGGTAGAAGCGGTAATTGATGAGGCTTTGAGAGCAAGCCGGAATTCTATTGAGTGGTTATGGGACGGCTTACCGCCCGCGAGCAGGATCGTCAGCGCGGCCCTTGCCACCGCAGGCACGGGCCTGAGCGATCAGGAGAAACTGGAGCTGATTTTGGAAGAAAGCGGCGTTCGTGTAATCATTCGCGAGCTACAGGATGCACCGAAATTATTATGCGAGTGGGACATCCTGGAATCGGACAAAGGAGCTTTCCGTTTCCGGGTTGAGTTGCTGCGACGATGGATTGAAGAGAACAAACCCCTGGCGCGGGTCCAGGATGAATTGGACCACATCGAACCTGTCGCCGACAGTTTGTATAAAGCAGGCCTGGGTTTATACCGTGTCGGCGATTTAGAGAATGCTGAGCAATCGTTAAGCCAGGCCCTTGGACTGAACCCAAACCATGTGAGGGCCACACAACTGCTCGCCGATTTGTTGGCCGGCAAAGAAAAATGGGAAAAAGCGCTAACTCTCTTGCAGCGGCTAAACGAAACTCATCCGGTTGCGGCACGCTCCCGAATGCTCGATATCCTATTGAAATTATCGGAAACCCATGCCGGCAATGATGAGGAAAAGGCCCGAGATTATATCGAACAGGCTTTAAAGCTAAGTCCGGATCATGAGGTGTCTCAAAATGCCATGCGCTCCTGGTGGGGTCGCAAAGCTGAATTGGCCTTAAAAATAATGAACTCAAGCAGGCGCTTGAAGCTTATCAATACGCTGGGAATGACGAAAAAATCCAATTTTTTAAGACTGCCATTGAAAGAAATAAATTAGCGGAACAGGAAAAAAAGATGGACAAACTGATCACCGCAGGCAATTATAAAAAAGCTTTATCTATAGCAAAGATTTTAGAGGAGTTACTTCCATACGCATTTAAAGATAAAAGAATCGAAGTTGAAAAGCTTCTACGATTAGAAAGATCTTACTATTTAGCTCTAAGGTATAGATCAAAAAGTGACCTTGATAATGCCATTGATCACTTCAGAAGAGTTGTTAGTGTTGACCCTTTTTTCAAAGATGCAGCCATACATCTTGCAGAATCTGTCAGAAGAAAACGATTAAATGACTACTCCAAAACTATAAATAAAAAAAACTAATTGGTACACACTAAAAAAATATTTGCTTCAGAAATGGAAATGAAATTTTGGCTCTCAGCACCCTTGATTACTCCAATTTTGATTTTCAAAATATACCTAATTCCTCAAAAGGGTTTGCTTTTATCAGTTCCCTTGATTGGTAATTTTTCTTTTCTTTTTTTGCATATTTACATAGACTACTCAAGCGTACTCCAAAAAGCTATCTTTATTTTATTTTCAATCTTTAATATCGCTTCTGGGTCATTGACTGGAATGGCTATTGATGGATCTACCTATTCCTGTTTATTGATTAGTATGATAATTCCTCTACGGTTCAATATAGCATTAACGAGCGACGAATTTGGTTCTAACTTTAGCTTTGATTCTTTGACTTTCTTACTATTTATTTTTTCTGTATTGACCTACATAGTTTGGAGTTATCCAGCTTCAAGCTTGGGGAACTCAAATAATATATACATTATGGTATCTATTAATAGCTCATTTTTCTAATTATACCCATCTTATATAAAATTACTAACGCACTGAGCCCTGATTTGCTTGTGATTTTATTTTTTTATGCATTCCTTCTTTGACTTTTTTAATTATTTGCCTTTTTTGGATCGGCACATCATTTTTACCGAACATCTGATTACGTAATGAGGAGTAAGAGGTGTCAATGAATAACCCGTTCTTTTTTGGACCCCCGGTACACCATTCAAAATTCCTGGGACGTAAGGGACAAACCAGAAGAATCGTCAACCTTGTTGGGAATAACGGGCAATCTGTTGCTATTTCCGGAACCTATAAAGTAGGAAAGACTCCATTAATGCGCTTTCTTCTCTATTCAGAAAACCGAAGCACCCATTTTGAGAACTTCGATAAACTGTGCTTTCAATTCATGGATATGCAACTATTGCCTAAATCTCTAGACCATAAAGGTTTTTGGCGCGAAGCTACCCGTCCACTCGGTCCCTTTTTGAAAAATAGCGGCCATGCCAACCTTGAGAAGGCACTTGTGGAAGTGGAGCAAAACGGTTTCCCAACACCGTCTCTTAAAGATCTTTTCGAAAGTTTCAGCCACAGTCAAATTAGATTGGTTTTGTTTATCGATGAGTTCGATGTTCTTTTACATAGGCCAAAGCTGAACAACAACAGATTTTTTGGTTCATTACGTAGCTTAGCAACCCTCAGTGAAGGCGCACTGGCGCTGGTTATTGGAACCCATAAAGGTATTACAGCTCTCAATAAAGAAACTGAGGAACATTCGTCAGGATCACCATATTTCAACCATTTCAACACCATTTCTCTCGGCTGCTTCAAGGAAAAATCCTTAGATTTTTTTTCAGACAGGGAAGACCACCATTTACTATGGGAGATGAAGCCTTGATTTATAATCTTGCGGGTGCCCACCCTTATCTCCTACAAACGCTTGGACATCTCCTTTGGGAATTGTATCATAGCGAAGATGAACTCAATCGAGAAGATATTATACGCGATTTTTTAATGAAGTACGGCCCACACTTAAGTCTGTGTGGCAACTGTGGACAGAAAGAACTCAAAGAGTTGTGACGATAGTCTCTATCTCCCACCTCAATGCAGTTAAGTCCAATAGAAAAATGAATATCTCGGCTAAAGACATTGATTCGTTGTTAAAATTACTCAGAAGTGAAGATACTATCATTCGTGATTTGGAACGGGAAGGTTTCCTGGGTAGGGAAGAAAAAGTTCAAGGCGGCTGGCGGATTATGCCGGCTATTTTTCTGTACTGGATTTCGGACGAGGTTTTGACTGACACTTCGGAGGGGTCTGTATTGCAATCATTACTTGGATCTTCAAGTTCCGTGGTGCAGAGCGAAAGGAAGAAGGTTTGGAGTTTTATTGGCGAACTGGCCAAAGAAGGTACAAAAACCCTGGTGAAAGAAGGTGCGAAGGGATTGCTCATACTGTAAAGCCCCAAGATCCCGCTTGGACCCTAATTCTACTTTCATGAGTTGGCCCTCGGTGTCAAGAGAAAAGTTGGTTGGGGAAGGACGTTGGCCAAATAGGAAAACGAAGTTTTCCGTAGCCCGTGCGGCTGGAGCACAAACAGAAAATGAGTGCTCGGGACAACATGGCCTTCCGCGGCGCATGGGGTTCAGGATGTGTCAATCATGATGATCGCCACCTTAGATGAAAAGGAAAACCTGTCGCTGTTACTTCTATCCGCTCTCTAACGGTCCTTCGCGGGACCCGAGCATATTGACCTTCAGGGAAGGTCGGCGCTCCAATCTTTGTCACGAACTCGAAGATCGAGTAGAACTACGGAGTCACCGAAGTGTGTATGGTTATCCTTGTCACCGCTGATTTACCTTCATCAATTCAGCACGTTACTACTTTTTGGTTGGTATGAAAAAATGGTTCATAGGTTTCCAGTCACAGCCCTTTGACTTTGACTTCCATCGAACCTTACTTCGACCAAAAAGACAAGGTTTTCACCTTCACTCAGAAAAACGGAACGGTCCGGGTGCATGAGGCAGCCTGGGTTTAGCACGGCGACGTCACGGTCCGGCTCACTTTCGATATCTTCGGTCTTTGTACCCGACAGATAGAGACAGGGTGATCAACCGGGTTGTTAATTAGAGCCAGGTTCCCCCTGCATGCCGATCCAACCTTTCTTCGCCAGTACATTTGCTGCCAAGCCGATTTGTCGGGGAGAAAACTTTCGTTTTCTTTCATTCCACTCATAAGTGCGCTCTATGATTTCCTCATGGGAATGAACCATTTCCTGTTTCACCACCCAATGGACCGTAGAGAGTAGTTCCAAACCAAATGGTGACTCAAACCCCTCAACCAGGGCGACCACACTCTCGAAACGAGTTCGAGTATCCGGGTGATGCTCAAGAAAATCAGCAGCATCTCGAGTGGCGCCGGGCACTAACTCAAGCTGTTTGTATGGAGAATCACCGCCATCAGCATAACCGGATATCAAGTGACCCTCGATTTTAGATAAGACATGTCGAAGGTTTTCTGCATAGGGCCCGAACGGTCCTTTTTTAAATTTGAGGCGCAACGGTTCTCCGGCTTCCTGCATAAAATACATCAGCTTGTGTATCTCCAGCAGGGTAACATTCGGGTCCAATAGTCCCTTCAGATAACTGGATATCAGCTCCACCATTGCAGCACGGCCGGTGGTCATTTTTGGTGCTTCGCGGTGATGCACCATTTTGTCCGCACTCGGTGCTCCTTTGGGTTCAAAAATGATCACCTTCACATCCGAAATCGGCTTGAACGCCCTTTCGATCCGTGATTTGACCTCTGCCCAATCCAACCCCCCCAAGCCACTACCCAAGGGAGGTAGAGCGATGCTACAAATATTTTTCTCGGAGATTACCTTAATGAGGTCCTCCAGCCCCGCCTCTATATCCTGGATGCGACTTTTCCCACGCCAATGCCGTTTCGTTGGAAAATTTATAACGTACTTGGGGTTGGTGAGTTGTGAGGTTGCATACACAAACATTCGGCCGGGCTTTACATCACCATGTTTGCAAGCCAAGGCGTATGCCTCGAAATTTTTAGGAAAGGCTTTCTTGAACTGCAGTGCGATGCCCCGGCCCATGACACCGACGCAATTCACTGTATTTACAAGGGCTTCGGCATCTTCTCTAAGCAAATCACCGCTTTTGTATTCGATCATGACCAGCCTCCTCATCAATAATACCAGTCTTTTCTCATTTCTACTTGTGGTCGCCGGCCGATAGTTGGCAATTTATTCACCACTTGTCGGTACACATACTCAGAATTCACGCCAATACGGTCAATCAATTGCCAGGGGAAACATCTTTCAATTAAGAATTCAGCCTGTTTTCCTTCCTTAACAGAGGGCTCACTCCATTGGTTCGAATGGACAGCTTGCCAATCAATTTCATCTAACCGCGCTAAATCACAACGGTCTTCAAAATAGTAGGCACCTGCATTGGAAAGTGTAAATGCCCAACGATTACCGTTTTGGTTTGCCCAATCAACGGTTGATAAAAGGTCCGCTTCTAAATGAATGATGGGCTCCTGTCCGCCTCGATAGGATAGCTCCTGGTGGTTGCCACGAAAAATGAGGTAAAGCATGATGGAGCGGGGACAGAAGTAAAAGGGGACACATTCACCAACGTACAGATGAGGATGACTTGCCAAGGTAAGTTCATTCAGGCGGCGTTGTTTGATGGTGTTCATACCGATAACAGTGCCCTTTGCTGTATTTTGAGCTATTCTCGCGTCGCTCCAGAGATAGCCGTCTGCAATGATTGATGATAACCGGTCGATATGAACAATATGGTAAATCTTTGGTTGTTCCTGCCTAGCCATTCCAAGTACCTTTGCTCCCCCTTTATTCTTGACACGTCCTGGCTGATTCTTTTCCATTTTGGACCAGTCGAAATCCATGTACGGTCTTTGGCTCGTTGAACACTTTTGGATAAGCCTCAAAAACCAGGTCTTTTCGTTTTCGTTGGGACAAGGCTCAGGGACATTACCCCAGGGTTGACAAGGAATTTTAACACCTGTGATCCACATAAAGCAAAGAATGATTCCCTGGCTTCATTGACCTTACCCAAAGGTTTCTGCTGGGTTGATACTTCGATTCTCGGCACCGCTCGGTTTTGTGAATATCAATCAGCCGTCGCCGGCAGCATCTGCTTCTGTAGGTCGGCGGCGATCTTTTGTACCTCGTCCAGTACGCGGAGCAGGTTGCCGCTCTATAGCTTTTCGATTTGGGCCTCGGTTTAGCCGCGTCGTACCTGTCGGCCTTGATGCCGCCGCCTACGTCGAAATTGGAACTGATACCGGGGAACGCGAAACCAGAACACCGGATCGGTGACATTGGGTGTGCAACGTACCAGCCGGCCTCGCGAGACCCCACTAAGTCCTCTTTTCTCTTGTCGACCTTACACTTAAAAGCTGTCACCCTTTCCGCCGGATCCAGCTCTCGACCATTTCAGACTTCTCAACCTTTTCTCACAAAAGGGCACACTTTCCCATTCTTAAAAGCTTCAACCCGTTCCCATATTCTTCACAAAGGTCTATGATATCCTAGTTTCGTGAATGCTGTGTCGCGAGGTTCGATTCCGTGTCCCCTTTTGCACCTACCCTTGTGGCTTTGCTGCGCCGCCGCGCCGTCGAAGCCCCTGATTGTCCTACCTATACCTTTCTCGATCATCGCGGAGATTCTGCTCCCTCCCTGACCAATATCGAGCTGGATACCCGCGCCCGCGCCGCGGCCGTCGCTCTTCTGGAATCCGGTCTGGCTCCCGGTGATCGCGTTCTACTCCTGTTCCCGCCCGGCTTGGATTATCTGGCCGCATTTTTCGGCTGCCTCTATGCCGGCGTCATCGCCGTGCCCGCCTATCCCCCCAATCCCAATCGCATGCACCGCTCCCTGCCCCGACTCCTCAGCATGATTCGCGATGCCGATATCCATACTGTTCTGACCACTGCCGAGTTGGGCGCCGCCCGGAAGCGGTTCGGCCAGGATGAACCGTTGCTGACTCGATTGACCTGGCTGCCCATGGATCGCATCGACTCGGACCGGGCTGCTCAGTGGCGCGAACCCCATATCGGCCCCCAAACCATCGCTTTCCTGCAATATACCTCCGGCTCCACTGCCGAGCCCAAGGGCGTGAGGATCAGCCACGGCAACCTGCTGCACAACCAACAGCTCATTCAGCAGGGTTTCGGCACCGGTGAAGAAGATATCATCGTCAGTTGGCTGCCCCTTTACCACGACATGGGCCTGATCGGCGCCGTCCTGCATCCGCTTTTCCTGGGCGCCCGTTGTTTCTTAATGGCGCCCATGGATTTCCTGCGGCGCCCCTTCCGTTGGCTGCAGGCAATCAGTCGGTTCCGCGCCACTGTCAGCGGCGCGCCCGATTTTGCCTATGCCTTGTGCACCCGCAAGGTTCCCGAGGAAGATCTGGCCGAATTGGATCTCAGTAACTGGAAGGTGGCTTTCAACGGCGCCGAACCGGTGCGCGCCGAAACCCTCAACGCGTTCACGGAACGCTTCGCCCGCACCGGCTTCCGTCGCGACGCCTGGTACCCCTGCTACGGCCTGGCCGAGGCTACCCTGTTCGTTGCGGGCGGCGACCGCAACCGCGCCCCGCACCAGGTCCGTTTCGACACCGAACGACTGGCCGCCAATCAGGCCGTTGCAGCGCCCGCCGACAAAGAGGCCGCCCCGCTGGTGGCCAACGGACCCGCCTGTCAAGACCTGCTCATCGTAGACCCGGAAACGCTGTTCCCCTGCGAGGACGATCAGATCGGTGAAATCTGGCTGCGCGGCGACTCGGTGGCGGCCGGTTATCACGATCGGCCCGAGGTCAACGCCGAAATCTTTGCTGCCTGCCCCGCCGGTCGCTTGGACGAACGTTGGCTGCGTACCGGTGACCTGGGTTTCGTCCACCAGAATGAGATCTTCGTGACCGGCCGCGCCAAGGACCTGATCATCATCCGAGGTCGCAACCTCTATCCCCAGGATATCGAGGCCACGGTCAGCGGCTGCAGCGCCGACCTGATCGCCGACCATTGCGCGGCCTTTTCCGTGGAACAGGAAGGCGAGGAACGCCTGGTAGTGGTCTCGGAAGTGGTCCGCCGTCCCAAGCGGCGCCTGGAGAATCTGGCCGACTCGGTGCGCGAGGCCGTCGCCGAAAGCCACGAGGTGCAGGTCCACGCGGTCGTCTTCATTCGCTCCGCCACCCTGCCCAAAACATCCAGCGGCAAGATCCGCCGCCGCGCCTGCCGTCAACAGTTCCTGGAAGCGACCCTGAACCTGGTCTACAGCAATCAAAGGGACTGGGCGGAGGTGAGCCGACCCGCCGAATCACCCGGGGAAGCCGGCCTGCAACAACGCCTTGCCGCCATGACCGACCCCCTGGAGCGCGCCGCCGTGATGCGCGATTACCTGCGCAAGTTGGTCGCTGCCATCCTGGAAATGCAACCCGAGGACGTGCCCGACGATAAACCCCTGACCGCCCTGGGCCTTGACTCCCTTTCCGCCGTGGAACTGCAACACCACCTGGAAACCGATCTGGGCGGCGACTACGGCATGACCGATTTCCTGGACGGACCAACTCTTGAAGAGGCGACCGAGGGCCTGCTGGGCGCCATGGGCCGCACCGACGAGGAACCCCTGGTCCCGGCTCCCAACCCCTTCGGCGCCCACCCGCTGAGCCACGGCCAGCGCGCCCTGTGGTTCCTCTCCGAACTGCGACCCGAAAGCCCCGCCTATCACATCGCCCGCGCCTGCACTATTCGCGGCCCGCTGAACCTGGAAATCCTGGATCTGGCCTTACAACTGGTCGAGTTCAAGCACCCCATGTGGCGCACCACCTTCGACCGTCGCGACGGTGAGCCCAGGCAGCAGGTCCACGAGAATCTCCCCCTGCGCATCATCCGCCGCGACACCGCCGCCTGGACCGAAGAGGCCCTCCGGTCCTGGCTGGAAGACGAAGCCCGGCGACCCTTCAACGAGGCCCGGCCTCTGCGCGTTCACATCCTCAAACGCGATGAGCAGGAGCACATCCTCTTCCTGGCCGCGCACCACGCCGTCTGCGATTTCTGGTCCCTGGCTTTGCTGTTGCGCGACCTGGGACGCTTCTACACGGAACTCGTAAAAAACCAGTTGCCCAATGCTCGTCACACCGGCGCCTACTACCACGATTATGTCCACTGGCAGGAGAACCTTTTGGCCGGACCTCGCGGTGAGCAGTTATTTCAGTTCTGGAAGAGCACTCTGCCCGCCCGCATCGAAGCCCTGGACCTGCCCACGGACCGACCGCGCCCGGCAGAACGGCGCGAGCACGGCGCCCGCTTCCGTTTCGGTCTGGGCGCGACGCAAATGAACCGGGTCCGCGTCCTGGCCGCCAATCACGACACCACGCCGTTTACCGTACTCCTGGCCGCATGGCAGGTACTGCTCCATCGCTACAGCGGCCAGGACGATGTGATCGTGGGCACACCGGCCATGGGCCGGACCCGGGCGGGTCTGGCGGAGCTGGTAGGTTATCTGGTCAACCCTCTACCCATTTACACCAACCTGGCCGGTAATCCCGCCTTTGTCGATCACCTGGCCGCCGTACGCGCCTCCGCGCTGGCCTCTTTTGCGCATCAAGACTATCCCTTTCCCCTGCTGGTGGAGCGCCTGCAACCCGAACGCGATCCCAGCTACGCGCCCATTTTCCAGGTCATGTTCGTCTACCAGGGCACGCCGCCCGGCGGACCCAAGGGCATCGGCGCCTTCGCCCTGGAAGATCCCGGCGCGCCCTTGCAGGTCGGCGATCTCCACCTGGAGAATCGCCCGGTGGACCTGCGCGCCTCCCAGTTCGATCTGACCCTGACCACCGCGGAACTGGACGAAGCCATGGGTTGCAGCCTAGAATACGATACCGACCTGTTTGACAGCCCCACGATCGAGCGCCTGGCCGGCCACTTCGTCAACCTGCTGAACGCGCTGATGCAAAGCCCGCTGAAGGGTATCGCAGAAGCGCCTATGTTGGACAGCACGGAACTGGACACCGTGCTGGAAACCTGGAACCTCACCAGGCGTGACTTCCCGGCCGACCGAGGCCTGCACCACCTGTTCGAAGCCCAGGTCCTCCGCACGCCCGAGGCGCACGCGCTCTATTTCGGCGACATCAGTCTGACCTACGCGGCGCTGGACCAACGCGCCAACCGTCTGGCCCGGCTGCTGGCGGCGCGCGGCGTGAAAGACGGCGACCCGGTCGGCATCTGCATGAAACGATCGCCCGAACTGATCGTGAGCATGTTGGCCGTGCTCAAGGCAGGCAGCGGCTATATTCCGCTGGACCCCGCCCATCCCGTTGAGCGTCGCCGCTTCATCGCCGGTGATGCGGGCGTGCGCCTACTGCTGACCCGGACCGGTGCGGCCGATGACCTGCCCTGTTTCACCATTATCGACCTGGACGCGGCAGCCGACGACATTCAGGCCCAATCGCCGGAGAAACCCGGCTATCGCACCAACCCGGAAGACGCCGCTTATGTCATCTACACGTCCGGTTCCACGGGTAAACCCAAGGGCGTGGCCGTTTCGCACCGTGCTGTCATCAACACCATCTGCGCCATGACCGAGGAGCCCGGTATCCAACCCGGCGACCGGCTGCTGGCGGTCATTACGCCGGCCTTCGACATGTCGGTCTTCGAGATCTATCTTCCCCTGCTCAACGGCGCGGTCCTGGTCATGGCCGACGAGGAAACCACGGGAGACGGCCGGCTGCTGGCCGAGGCCGTCGACCGCTACGACATCACCGTTTTACAAGCCACGCCGGCCACCTGGAAACTGCTGTTGGCCGCCGGTTGGCGCGGCAAGTCCGACCTGCGCGCCATCACCGGCGGCGAGGCCCTGAGCGCCGACCTGGCCGCGGCCCTGGTCGACCGTTGCGCCGAGCTTTGGGACCAATACGGGCCGACCGAGGCCGCCATCTACGCCACCAGATCCAGGGTGCGCCCCGAACGCGGCCTGGTGATCGGCAGGCCCATTGCCAATGCACGCACCTACGTGCTGGACCGCCTGGGCAACCCCACGCCCGCCGGCGTTCCCGGGGAACTCTATATCGGCGGCGCGGGCCTGGCCCGGGGTTACTGGCACCGGCCCGCCCTGACCGCCGAGCGCTTCCTGCCCAGCCCGTTCAGCCACGAGGGAGCCAGGCTGTATCGGACCGGTGACCTGGTCCGTTTTCGCAACGAGGGTCAGATCGAATACCTGGGCCGCTTGGATCACCAGGTCAAGATTCGCGGTTACCGCATCGAACCGGCCGAGGTAGAAACCGCCCTGGCCGAATCGCCCCTGGTCAGCCAGGCGGTGACGACGGCCCGCGAGGACGGCAGCGGCGAGGCGCGCCTGGTGGCCTACGTGATCCCGGTAGAAGGCGAGAACCGGCCCGAGAAGGAACTGCGCCTGAAGCTGCGCGCCCACCTGCAACGTACGCTGCCCGCCTATATGGTGCCGGCTGCCTATGTTTTCCTGAAAAAATTCCCGCTCAACCCCAGCGGCAAGATCGACCGGGCCGCCTTGCCGGAACCGGAAAAGACTGTCAGCCGCACCGCACTGCCGCCCCGCGATCGCCTGGAAGCCAAACTGGCCGGTATCTGGGCCGAGGTGCTGGGTCTGGATGCGGTCGACGTCAGCGGGGACTTCTTCGAAATGGGCGGCCATTCACTGATCGCCACCAGGGTGGTCTCGCGCATCCGTGCGGCCTTCGGTCTGGAACTGCCGTTGCGCGTGCTGTTCGCCCATCCCACCGTGACCCAACTGGCGGGGGTCATTCGCGAACGCTACCACGAACAACGCCGGGCGCTGCCGCCCGTCACCGCGCTTGAACGCGAGGAACATCCCGCCCTTTCCTTCGCCCAGGAACGCCTGTGGTTTATGGACCGCATGGACAGCCGGGGCAACGCCTACAACATGCCCGCCGCGCTGTCACTGCGCGGCAGCTTGTCGGTACTGAACCTGGAGGCGGCCTTCAGGGACATCGTGGCGCGTCATGAAAGCCTGCGCACCGTATTCCCCACGTTTGAGGATCGCCCCTACCAACAAATCCTCGATCCGTACCCGGTCCAAATCGCGTTCGTCGATCTGGGCGGGTTGTCCGATGCCCTGCGTCAAACCGAATCCCGACGCCTGGCCGCGGAAGAGGCGGCGCGTCCCTTCGACCTCGACCGCGGCCCGCTGCTGCGTATCACCCTGCTGCGGCTGTACCCGGACGAAGCGCTCCTACTGGTGACCAAACACCATATCATCACCGACGGCTGGTCCGTGGGCCTGATGATTGACGAACTGGCGACGCGTTACGCCGACCTGGCCGAGGGCAAAACGCCGCAACTACCGCAACTCCCCGTCCAATACGCCGATTTCGCCGCCTGGCAACACGCCGTGTTGGGCGATATCCTTCAAGCCCAGCTGGATTACTGGCAGTACCAACTGGCCGGCGCGCCCACCACGCCCTTCCTACCCACGGACCGTGAACGGCCGCCCGTGCAGACCTTCAACGGTTCGGTGGAAACATCGGTTTTCGAGAGCGGCGACATGGTGGAGATCCGCAAGCTATGCGGCCGAACCGGCACCACCCTATTCATGCTGCTGGAAACCGCCTTTGCCCTACTGATGAGCAAACTGGGCGACCGCGAGGACGTGCTGGTCGGCACGCCCATCGCCAACCGCAACCGGGCCGAGATCGAACCGCTGATCGGCTTTTTCGTCAATACGCTCGTGTTGCGCCACAACCTGACCGGCGAACCTGAATTCAGCGAGTTGTTGGACCGTACCCGGCGCACGTCCCTCGATGCCTACGCCCACCAGGACGTGCCCTTCGAACGCCTGGTGGAGGTGGTCCATCCGCAACGGGCGCTGTCGCACGGGCCGCTCTTCCAGGTCATGTTCATCTTGCAGAACACGCCCGCCGGCGACCTGGAACTGCCGCTCCTTCATATCAAAGAGGAGCCGCAAGCCCAACCTGCCGCCAAATTCGACCTCACGCTGACCATCTTGGAACGGGGCGATACCCTGGTCGCCGATTGGGAATACAACACCGACCTGTTCGATGCCGAAACCATCCGCCGTTGGGCCGAGTGGTATCGTAATCTACTGGTGCACGGCGTGCGCCGGCCGCAAACCCAAGCCGCCCGCTTGGACCTGATGTCGGACCGGAACCGGCACCAACTGCTGGTGGACTGGAACGACACGCGCAAACCCCGGCCGCAAGGGCTTACCCTTTCCGGGCTGTTCGTACAACAGGCGCAACGGACACCGAACCTGCACGCCCTTGAATCCGGCGACGGCGACATCATCACCTACGCGGACCTGGCCGAACGCACCGCTCGCCTCGCGGGTCGCCTGCGCGAAAAAGGCGTGGGCCCGGAGGTTCCGGTCGGGGTGATGCTGGACCGATCCGTGGAACTGGTGGTGGTCCTGCTCGCGGTGCTGGAAGCGGGCGGCGCCTTCCTGCCGCTGGACCCGACGCATCCCGAGGACCGCCGCAACTTCCTGCTGGCCGAAACCGGCGCCCGTTTGGTGTTGACCCGACCCGACCTGGCCGATCGGGCAGTCAAAGCCGATGTCATCGTACTCGACCCGTCGGGCCGCCCGGCGGACGGCGAAGTTTCCGAACCCCTGCCGCCCTGCGATTACCTGCCCGGCACGACCACGGCCTACATCCTGTTTACCTCCGGCACCACCGGCCGGCCCAAGGGCGTCAGCGTACCGCACCAGGCAATCGTGAACCGCGTGCTTCTGGCGCAGGAGTCCCGGCCGCTGTCCGCCGAGGACCGCTTCCTGCAACTGGCGGCCTTCACCTTCGATATCGCCCTATGGGAATTGTTCGCGCCCCTGATCGCGGGCGGATGCTCGGTCCTGGCTCCGAAAGGAACCTATCGCGATGCCGGTCTGCTGTGCCGCCAACTGGTGGATCGCGGCATCACCGTCGCCCACTTCGTGCCCTCCGTGCTGAACCTGCTCCTCGAAGAACCGGACCTGGCCGGCGCCCGCGCCCTGCATACTGTTTTCTGCGGCGGCGAGGCTCTGCCCCGCGATCTGCCGGCGCGCACGGCCGCCCGCCTGCACGCACAACTGGTCCAGTTCTACGGCCCCACCGAGGCGGCCATCAATGTCACCGCCGTTACCTGCCCGCCGGGGGTCGATGCAACCATCATCGGCAGGCCCGTCGCCAACGCCAGGGTTTATATCACCGACGCCCGATTGTTCCTGCAAGCGCCCGGCATTCCCGGCGAATTGTGCATTGCGGGGATCCCGTTGGCCCGGGGTTACTTCGGCGAACCCGGACAAACCGCTCAGGCCTTCGTGCCCAGCCCCTTCAGCGACGAACCGGGCGCGCGCCTCTACCGAACCGGCGACCGCGCCCGTCACCTTGCCGACGGGACCATTCGTTTCCTGGGCCGGTTGGACCACCAGGTCAAGATTCGCGGTTTCCGCGTGGAACCCGCCGAGATTGCCAACACCCTCACCGAGGCCGAAACTGTCGCCGCCGCGGTCGTGATTGCCCTGGACGACCCCGCCGGCCACACGCAACTGGCCGCCTATATAGTCCCCGCCGACAAGAACGCCGACGAAGACGCCCTGAGAAACGAACTCCAGGTCCGGCTCTCCGACCGCCTCCCCGAGTACATGGTTCCGCGCGCCATGGTCTTCCTGGCCGAAATGCCGCTCACGTCCACCGGTAAAGTGGACCGCAAGGCCCTGCCCGCACCGCCGGAACTGGCCGACATCCACGAGTACACGGCCCCGCGCACGCAACTGGAAGAACAGGTTGCCGCCGTATGGTCCCAAATCCTAGGCATGGAGCGCATCAGTGTAACGGCGGATTTCTTCGAACTGGGCGGGCATTCCCTGCTGGCCACCCAGGTTGTTTCCCGACTGCGCCGCACGCTGGGCGTAGAGATTCCGGTTCGACAACTGTTCGCTCAGCCCACCGTCGCGCAAACCGCCGCCTGGCTGGCCGCCCAATCGGAAAGCGCCCCGGCCCTGCCGCCGCTGGAGCCCGTACCCCGCGACGGCGACCTGCCCCTGTCCTTTGCCCAGAAGCGCCTGTGGTTCCTGGACCAGTTGGAAGAAGGCAGCGCCTTCTATAACATCCCCTACGCCATCCGCATGGGCGGTTTACTGGATGTGCAAGCCTTCCAACGCGCCCTGGAGAAAATCTACGCCCGCCACGAGGGCCTGCGCACGCGCTTCACCGCCCAAGAGGGACAACCCCGCCAGGAGATTGCGCCGCCCGGCCCGCTGCCGACTGTTGCGGTAGACCTACGCGCCCTACCGGAAGACCGACGCATCGGATTTGCACACGACATCGCCCGCCGTGAAGTGCGCCGCCCGTTCAACCTCGAGACCGACTGCCTGCTGCGCCTGGTCATCCTGCGCCTGGACGAGACCGAACACCTGGTGGTGATGACCGTCCACCACATCGTGGCCGACGGCTGGTCCGGCGGCGTCATCACCCGCGAACTTGCCGCGATCTATCCCGCCCTGGTTCACGGCGAGACCTCTCCGCTGGAACCTCTGCCCGTCCAATACGCCGACTTCGCTGTCTGGCAACAGCGCTTCCTTCAGGGCGAGGTTCTGGACAAGCAACTGGCCTGGTGGAAGGAGCGCCTGGCGGGTTACGGCCAGGTGCTGGAACTGCCCGCGGACAACCCTCGCCCGGCCGTGGAAAGCTTCACCGGCGCCTCCATTACCGGTCGCTTCCCGGCCGAATTGAGCGGGCGTCTCAACGACCTGGCCCGCACCCTGGACGCCTCCCTGTTCATGACCCTGCTCAGCGCTTTCGACGTACTGCTCTACAAATACAGCGGCCAGACCGATATCGCCGTGGGCACGCCCATCGCCAACCGCAAGACCGAGGAAATCGAACAACTGATCGGCTTCTTCGCCAACACCCTGGTGCTGCGCACGGACCTGTCCGGCAGTGACGGCACCATGCCTCGCTTTACCGATCTGGTGGCCAGGGTCAAGGAAACGGCGCTGTCGGCGTATGCGCACCAAGATGCTCCCTTCGAGTCGCTGGTCGATGCGTTGGGCGTGCGCCGCGACATGAGCCGATCACCCATTTTCCAGGTGATGTTCGTGCTTCAGAACGCGCCCGTCACCGAGGTTCTGGAAGGTGCGGATCTGCAAATGGAACCGGTGCCCGTGGACATGGGCATTGCCAAGTTCGACCTGACGCTTTTCACCTGGCAGTGGGGCGATTCCGTCACTTGGTTGCTGGAATACAACACCGATTTGTTTGCTCATGAAACCGCCCGCAACATCATCACCCAGATGGAAGTCCTGCTGCACCACATCGCCGAAGATCCCAACCGCCGCCTGGACGAATTGAGCCTGATCGGTCCCGAGGAACGGCAGCGCGTCCAGATTGCCTGGAACGATACCGCCGACGATTATCCGTTGGAACCCGGCTTCCAGGAACGCATCGAGGCGGTCGCGTCTGCTCGGCCCAATGACATTGCCGTCATCGACCACGAACTGCGCGTCACCTACGCCGAACTGAGCGCCGACGCCAATCGCCTGGCTCATTACCTCATGGAACGGGGCGTGGGTCCCGAGGTCGTGGTGGGCGTGATGATCACGCGCTCCTACGACATGTTGGTCGCCTTCCTGGCCGTGTTGAAAGCGGGTGGGGCCGTGGTGGCGCTGGACCCGTCCTACCCGCCCTCCAGACTGTCCTATGTCATCAGCGACGCGCGCCTGGGCGCCCTGCTCACCGAGGATCGATACGCCGCGCTTGCCCATGATCCCGACCTGCCGATTCTGCTGATGGACCGCGACAAGTCGCTGTTCGCCGACCGCCCCGAAACCAACCCGCCCGTTCGCGGCGATATGGACTCGCTGCTCTACGTCATCTATACCTCCGGCTCCACCGGCATGCCCAAGGGCGTGGGCGTTTCCCGCAAGGCTCTGCTTAACCTGCTGACCTGGCAGGAACACCGCACCACTTTGAGCGGCGATGACACCACGCTGCAATTTGCCGCCTTCGGCTTCTGCGTCAGCTTCCAGGAGATCCTGTCCACCTGGAGTTCCGGCGGCGCGCTGGTGCTGGCGACCGAGACCGAACGCCAGGACGTTGAACGCCTGGCCGCCTACGTGCGCGAACACCGGACCCAACGCCTGCATCTGCCGTTTGCGGCCCTGAAACAACTGGCCATGAACGCGCTTGCCTCCGGCGACGGCAACACCATGCCCAACTCCCTGCGCGAAGTGATCACCGCCGGCGAACAGCTGCAAATCACGCCGGAGATCCACGCCTTCTTCAAGAACCTGCCCGGCTGTCGCCTGCACAACCAATACGGCAGTTCGGAAACCCACGTCATCAGCGCGCTCACCCTGAAGGGCAACCCCGATCACTGGAAGTTCATCCCCTCGGCGGGCCGCGCCATCGGGAACACGCGCATCTACCTGCTGGACAGGAACCTGAACCCCGCGCCCGTGGGCACCCCCGGCGAGCTGTACGGTACCGGCCACTGCCTGGCTCGCGGCTACCTGAACCAGCCCAAACTGACGGCCGAGAAACTGGTGCCCGACCCCTTTTCCACGGAGCCCGGCGGACGCCTCTACCGCACCGGCGACCTGGCCCGGTTCCGCGCCAACGGCGATATCCAGTTTCTGGGCCGCGCCGACGAAATGGTCAAGGTGCGCGGCTACCGCGTGGAGCCGGGGGAGGTAGTGCGCGAACTGCGCGCCCACGACAACGTAGCCGACGCCGCCGTGTTGGCCCTGAAGGACGAAACCGGCGCCTACTACCTGGCCGCCTACGTGGTGGGCCGCACCGAGCCGGACTTCCGCGAGTTGCGCACCTTCCTCAAGGAGCGCCTGCCCGGTCACAGCGTGCCCGGCCAATACGTAGCCGTGGATGCGCTGCCCATCACCACCCACGGCAAACTGGATCGCGACGCCCTGCCCATACCCGCGCCTACCCGCGAGGCCGTGGAAACGCCGTATGCCGAACCCGAAACGGACACCGAGTCTGTCTTGTCCGAGGTCTGGGCCGAAATCCTGGGCCATGATCGCGTGGGCCGTTTCGACGATTTCTTCGAACTGGGCGGCCACTCGCTGCTGGCCACCCAGGTCGTTTCGCGCATGCGTTCCCGCTTGGGACGGGACGTGTCCCTGCGTCTGCTCTTCGAGGAATCCGAACTGGCCTCCCTGGCCGCCCGACTGGACCGCGAGGTCGGCGCGAAAGCCCCGACGCACGCGGCGCCCATCGTGCCGACGACGCGCATGGATAACCGCGTCATTGCCTCCCCCGCCCAGGACCGCCTGTGGTTCCTGGACCGCCTGAACCCCGGACAGTCCATCTACAACATGCCGGGGGCTCTGGACATCCGAGGCCGCCTGGACGTGGCCGCGCTGGAAACCGTGCTGGGTCAATTGTGCCTGCGTCACGAAACCCTGCGCACCACCTTCACCGAAGAGGCCGAGGGCCTGCTGCAAGTGATTGTCGGACCCACCGGCTTCCCCATTCGGGTGATCGACCTGCAAAGCCTGCCTGAAGCGGATATCGAAGCGGCCGTACATGACCTGTGCCGTCGCGAGGCCCTGGCTCCCTTCGATCTGGAGCGCGGCCCGCTGCTGCGCGTCCGCCTCTTCTTGTGCGGCTCGCACGACGCCCGCCTGGCCGTGACCATGCACCACATCATCTCCGACGGTTGGTCCGTGGGCATTTTCATTCGCGAACTGGTAACCGGATACACCCAAGCGGTGCGCGGCGCGGAAACCCAACTGCCCAAACCCCCGGTGCAATACGGCGACTTTGCGGTCTGGCAACAGGCGGCCCTGGAACGCGGCGATTTCCAGCCGCAGCTTGAATACTGGCGGCAACGCCTGGCCGGCATTCCCGACGTTCTGGAACTGCCCCTGGACCGTCCCCGACCCGCCGTGCAGACCTACGCCTGCGGACGCTTCCCCCTGACTCTGGACCACGCCCTCAGCGCGTCCGTCCACAACCTGGCTCGTCAAACCGGCGCCACCGCCTTCATGGTACTGGAATCTCTGTTCGCTGTCTGGGCGGCTCGCACGAGCGGTCAGGATGAGGTAGTGGTCGGCTCGCCGATTGCCAATAGGCATCATGCCGAGATCGAGCCCCTGATCGGCTTCTTCGTCAACACGCTTGCGTTTCGCCATCAGCTTCAGGGCAACCCAGGTTTTGCGGATCACCTGGAAGAGACCCGCCGGCATACCCTCGAAGCCTACGCCAACCAGGACATCCCCTTCGAAAACGTAGTCGATGCCCTTCAGTTGGAACGCAGCCGTAATATCACGCCTGTCTTCCAGGTCATGTTCGTCCTGCAGAACAATCCCGCCGCTACCCTCACGGCGCCGGGCCTCACCCTAACTGAGGCACCTGTTGACGCCTTTTTTGCCAAATTCGACCAGATCTGGTCCTTCGAGGAGCGCGACGGCCGCTTCCACGGCATGATCGACTACAACAGCGACCTCTTCACGGAAACCTCCATGGCGCGCATGGCAGAGCATTTCAAGGTGCTGCTGCAAAGCGCCCTGGCCGCACCCCATCGATCGGTTGCCGCACTGACCATGATGAACCCGGCCGAAAAGCGGTTGCTGCTGGAAACCTGGAACGACACCGCAAGCGGCTTCCCCGAGCTTCCCTTGGGCCTGTTGTTCAACGAGCAGGCCCGGCGCACGCCCGGCGCGCTTGCAGTTGCCTACGGCGTCGACCGCTTGACCTACGCTCAATTACAAGCCCGGTCCGATCGAACGGCTCGGTTGCTGCAAAAACGGGGCGTGAGGCCGGGTGATGCCGTCGGCCTGTATATGGAAGCGGGCGTGGCGCTTGCCGCGTCGATCGTGGGCATCGTCCAGCTCGGAGCGGTTTATGTTCCCCTGGATACCGAAGCGCCCGCCGAACGCCTGCGCCACATGATCGAAGATACGCGCATGACCGCCCTGATCTCGGAAACAGCGTCTATTCATAAACTCCCGGAACTCTCGATCATCGTCACGGTCGATGACGCCGCCTTGGACGCAATGTCCCCGGAACCCGTTACGACGCCCCTGCCCGCCCAAGCGCCCGCTTACATCATGTTCACTTCTGGCTCTACCGGTGTGCCCAAGGGCGCCGTCATTCCCCACCGGGCTGTAGTGCGGCTGGTACGCAACAGCGATTACCTCCACCCGAGCCCTAAGAACCGGTTTGCCCAGATCGCGAATGTGGCCTTCGATGCCTATACCTTGGAGCTGTGGGGTCCCCTGCTGAACGGCGGCGCTATGATCGGCGCCGATCGCGAGACCAAACTGTCAACCGACCGCTTCGTCGATTGGCTGGCTGAAGAACGCATCGACGTCATGTTCATCACCACGGCATTGTTCAATCTAACGGCGGCCGAGCGGCCGGATATCTTTTCCCGCTTGAGGAACCTGATGGTAGGCGGCGAGGCCATGGACCCGGCATCAGTCGGACGGTGCCTGGCCGCCGGACCTCCCCGGCGCTTGCTGAATGTTTACGGCCCGACCGAAAACACCACTTTTTCGACCTCGCATCACGTCCCCGCAATTGCCCCGGACACCCTTTCCGTGCCTATCGGTTCGCCGATCGCGGGAAGCACCTGCTACGTGGTCGATCGATATTTCCATCCGGTCGGCCTCGGCATGGTCGGCGAGTTGTGCCTGGGCGGCGCGGGCCTTGCCCACGGGTACCTCAACCGACCGGCGCTGACCGCCGCGACCTTCGTGCCGAATCCCTTTGCCGCAGAACCCGGCGAGCGCCTCTACCGCACGGGAGACCTGGTGCGCTGTCACGGCGGCGATCGTGCCGAACTGCTGTTTGTGGGCAGGACCGATCACCAGGTGAAGCTGCGCGGCCTGCGCATCGAGTTGGGTGAAATCGAGGCGGCGCTTACTGTCCTTCCTGACGTTGAACAAGCCGTAGTAATGCTCCAAAAGACGGGCGAACCTTTCCTGGCCGCATGGCTGATCACCCCGGAAACGTCTCCGACCATCGAGGACCTGAAAGAGGCATTAAGGCAGAGGCTGCCCGATTACATGGTGCCGCCAATCTTCCATTTCTTAAAGGAATTCCCCCTAACGCCCAACGGCAAACTGGACCGCAAGGCCCTGCTTGCAATGGAGGCCGAAGCTCCAACCCGCGAAACTCGCGTGCCGCAATCCCCTACCGAAATCTTCCTGGCCGAAAACTGGGTGGAACTACTGAACCTGGACCGGGTCGGCGCTGACGGTAACTTCTTTGACCTGGGCGGCCACTCCCTGCTGGCCACCCGCGCTGTTTCGGCCGTCCGCAACAAGCTGGGTATCGATCTGCCCCTGGGCGATCTTTTCGAACGACCCCACTTAGAAGATCTGGCCCGTCATATCGACCAACTGCAAAGCGCCCCCTCGGAAGCCGAGCCGGTATTCGAAAAACTGCCCCGCGACGCCGCCGGCCTGCCTGTTGCCCCCGCCGCGCTGAGCCATGCCCAACAACGCCTGTGGTTCCTGGACCGCATGCGCGAACCGGGCAGCGCCCTGGACCACGCCTACAATATGCCCTTCGGCCTTAACCTCGCCGGCCCGCTGTCGGTCCGGGTAATGGAAACAGCCCTGGGCGATGTAACCGCCCGCCACGAATCCCTGCGCACCACCTTCGGCATGCAGGAAAACGAGCCCGTACAACTGATCCACAAACCCGAGCCCTTTAGTCTCACCGTGGTGGATCTCGCCGGCTTGACCCGCGACGAAATTGAAGCCGCCGCCCGCCGCTTGGAAGAAGCCGAGGCCCGTCACGGTTTCGACCTGGCCGCCGGCCCGCTGTTCCGCGCCGTGTTGTTGCGCCTGACCGACGTGGACCATCACCTGACCGTGACCATACACCACATCGTCTCCGACGGCTGGTCCATGGGCATTCTGGTCGATGACCTGACCGGCGCCTACACGGCCCGAATCGCCGGCGAGCCACCCGATCCCCGGCCGCTGTCGCTACAATACGTCGACTTCGCCGCCTGGCAACGCCGTCACCTGACCGGCGAGCGCTTGGAACGCGACCTGACCTTCTGGAAACAGGAACTGGCCGATGCGCCCGCCCTTTTGGAACTGCCGACTGATCGCAAACGCCCGACCGTCCAGCGTTTCCTGGGTGCGGAACAACCCATCACCATCGATGCCGCTCTCACCGAACAGCTGCAAGCCCTGGCTAGGGAAACGGACACCACCCTGTTCATGCTGTTGGAAGCGACCTTCACCGTGCTGCTCCATCGCCTGAGCGGCCAGGATGACCTGGTTATCGGCACCCCGATCGCCGGGCGCAACCGGGCCGAGACGGAACCCATGATCGGCTTCTTCGTCAACAGTCTGGCCTTGCGTCACGACCTCGCGGACAACCCGAGCTTTCGCTCCTTCCTGGCGGGTGCACGGAAGACCGCGCTGAACGCTTTCCGCTACCAGGACATCCCCTTCGAGGATGTAGTCGACGCCGTGCAACCCGCGCGCGACACCGGTCGAACGCCCCTGTTCCAGGTCATGTTCGCCCTGCAAAACATGCCGCTCGGCGACCTGGCCCTACCCGGACTCGCGGTTTCACCGCTGCCGCGACGCGCCGTGACCGCCAAGTTCGACCTGACCTTCATCCTGCACGAAGACGACGGCCGCCTGACGGGTGTGGCGGAATACAGTACCGACCTGTTCGACGCCGACACCGTCATCGCCATGATCGACCGCTACGCCGGGCTGTTGACAGCCGTTTGCGATGCGCCGGACAGTCGGGTAGATACCTATCCCTTACTGGCCGAAACAGAGCGGCAACACCTGCTGATCGACTGGAACGATACCGAGGTCGATCAGCCGGCAAACGACGCCCTCCCCAGCCTGTTCATGAAGACGGCGTACGCCCATGCCGGCGACCCCGCCCTGGTCTACGACGGTGAAACCTGGTCCTATGCCCGGCTGGCCGAGCGGGTCGCAAGGCTTGTCAATCACCTGGTCGCCAACGGCCTGAAACCCGGCGAAGCGGCGGGTGTCCTTTTGCCCGCCGGCTGCGGCATGGTCACCGCCATGCTCGCCGTACTTAAAGCCGGCGGCGCCTATGTGCCGCTGGACCCGGACTATCCCCGCGAACGACTCAGCGCCATGATCGACGATACCGGCATGCGCCTGGTGCTGACCACGAGCGCGTACCGACTCCCCGCCGACAGCCGCGCGCTCCCGCTGGACATAAACGACCCCGCTATTGACCATTGCCCGGTCACGCCGACCGGCGTCCGCCTGCACCCTGACCAACCCGCCTACATCATGTTCACCTCCGGCTCCACCGGCAGACCCAAGGGCACGATCATCTCTCATCGCGCCGTCACGCGCCTGGTCTTGAACACCGACTACTTGCAACTACAACCCGGCGACCGCGTAGCGCAACTGGCCAACCCGGTATTCGACGCGCTGACCTTCGAGGTCTGGGGCCCCCTGCTCAACGGCGGATGCGTGGTCGGCGCACCCAAGGACACCGCCCTGGACGCGGCGCTTATGGCCTCCTGGCTGCGCGACAACGGCATCACCGCCATGTTCATCACCACCGCCCTGTTCAACCGCCTGGCCGGGGACAAGCCCGATGTCTTCCACACGCTGCAAACCCTGCTTTTCGGCGGCGAGGCGGTCGACCCCAACCGCGTCCGCCGAGTTCTGGAGGGCGGCCCGCCGCAACGCCTGCTACACGTCTACGGCCCCACCGAAAGCACCACCTTCGCCACCCGGCAGACCGTTACCGAGGTTGCGCCGGACGCGGTCACGGTGCCCATCGGCGCGCCGATTGCCGATACCACCGCCTACGTGCTGGACACCGCCGGCCAACCCGTTCCCCCCGGCGTGATCGGCGAACTGTTCCTGGGCGGCGCGGGCCTGGCACACGGCTATCTGAACCGACCCGCCCTGACCGCCGAGCGCTTCGTGCCCAATCCCTTCGGCAAATCTGGAACCAGGCTCTACCGAACCGGCGACCTGGTGCGCCTTAAGACCGTGGACGACAACCTGACCCTGCTCTTCTCGGGCCGCACCGACCACCAGGTCAAGCTGCGCGGTTTCCGCATCGAGTTGGAAGAGATCGGCGCCGCCCTGGCCACATTCCCGGGCATCGCCCAAAACCTGGTGCAACTGCGCAAGGACCTACCGACAGGTCCCGGCCTGGTCGCCTACCTGCGTTCGGAAGAGACAGAACCCGCCCGCGCCGACCTGAAGACCCACCTTGCCGGCTTCCTGCCCGATTACATGATGCCGGCCCATTTCGTCTTTCTGAAAGAATTCCCGTTGACGCCAAACGGCAAGATCGACCGCAAGTGCCTGCCGACGCCCGATACGGAAATCGCCGCCGCAACCTATGTCGCGCCGCGCACGCCCACCGAGGAAGGCCTGGCCGAATATTGGTCCCAACTACTGGGCATGGAAAAGGTCAGCGTCACCGCCAATTTCTTCGACCTGGGCGGTCACTCGCTGCTGGCCACACAAGTCACCTCCCGGCTGCGCCGGCAGGGCCTGGAACTACCCCTGGCTCAATTCTTCGCCAATCCTACCATCGAAGCCCTGGCCGAAAAGATAGACCTGCGAAGCGGCGAGGGCACCGAACCCGCCATGGAACCCCTGCTCCGCGACGACCGGGGCCTGCCCGCGCAACCGCCGCCCATGAGCTTCGCGCAACAACGCCTGTGGTTTCTGGACCGTATGAGCGAACCGGGCGCCGACCTGGAACACGCCTACAACATGCCCATCGCGCTGCACCTGCAGGGCCCGCTGGACACCGCCGCCATGGAAACCGCGCTGGGCAGACTCACGGCCCGCCACGAGTCCCTGCGCACCACCTTTGCCGAACACAACGGCGAACCGGTGCAGATCATCGCGCCGGAATACCCGGTCTCCCTGGTGATCGTCGATCTCTCCGGGCTGGACGGCGATACCTGCTCCAGCACCGCCCGAGACCTTGCCGCGGCCGAGTCCATCCGCCCCTTCGACCTGGAACGGGGCCCGCTCTTCCGCGCCGCCTGCCTGATCCTGGACGCCGACACCCGGCACCTGCTGACCAACACGCACCACATCGTTTCCGACGGCTGGTCGGTGGGCGTTTTGGTTCGCGAACTTATGGACCTCTATGGGAACCCCGCCGCGATGCTGCCCAAACTGCCGCTGCAATACGCCGACTTTGCGGTTTGGCAACGCAACCTGCTCTCCGGCGAAAAGCTGAAGGGACACCTGGACTGGTGGCGGCAACAACTGACCGATGCGCCGATCCTGTCCACCCTCCCCGCCGATCGGCCGCGTCCCGCCGAACAAACCTATCGCGGCGCGGAGTACCGCACCATGCTGCCCGCCGAGCTGTCCGAGCGACTGCAAACCCTGGCCGGGGAGCATAACGCGACCCTGTTCATGGTAATGGAAGCCGCGTTTGCCGTGCTGCTGCACCGCTGGAACGGCCAGGACGATTTGATCCTGGGCGCGTCGATCGCGGGCCGCAATCGGGCGGAGATCGAACCCTTGATCGGCTTCTTCGTCAATAGTCTGGCCTTGCGCCACGACCTCAGCGGCAACCCCGGCTTCAGCGAGTTCCTGGCTCGGGTGCGGCGCACCGCCCTGGCCGCCTACGCCCACCAGGACGTACCCTTCGAACAGGTGGTCGATGCGGTCCAACCGGAACGCGGCGCCGATCGCTCGCCGCTGTACCAGGTCATGTTCGGCCTGCAAAACCTGGGCATCGCCGACCTCTCGCTGCCGGGCCTGTCGGTCTCATTGTTACCGCTCAGCAGCGTCAGCGCCAAATTCGACATGCTGCTGGTCTTCAACGAAACCGATCAGGGCCTTGAAGGCTCGCTGGAATACAATGCCGATCTGTTCGAACCGGCGACCGTGGCGCGCCTTACCGACCACTACGCCAGCCTGCTCCGTGCGATTACGACGGACCCCGCCGGCCGCGTCGATGCCTACGAAATCATGGACGAGGCCGAAAGAGAAACCCTGCTTTCCGTTTGGGGCCGGGGCGAGGAACCCGAGTTTCCCGAGACCCTGATCCCGGCGCGAATCGCCGAAACTGCCGCACGGAACGGCAACCGGCCGGCGCTGCATTGGGGCGGCGTCACGATTACCTACGCGGAACTCGACGAACGGGTGGACGCCCTCGCGCATCACCTGGCCGAACGGGGCGCGGGCCCCGAATCCATCGTCGGCCTGCTGATGGAACGCTCCGTGGAAGCCCTAATCGCTATCCTGGCCGTACAGCGGGCGGGTGCCGCCTACCTGCCGCTGGACCCGGATGCGCCCGAGGCCAGGCTCGCGGAAATCCTGACGGACTCAGCAGCGTCGCTGTTGGTGGTGCATGGCGCCACGGAACAACTCGCGCCGCCGGGGGCGCCGCCGCCGGTTCATGCCGACCGGGCTTACACGGGAACCCTCGACCGCGTGTCGCTGCATGCCGACCATCCCGCCCACGTGATTTACACCTCGGGTTCCACCGGAAAACCGAAGGGCGTGGTGGTCAGTCACCTGGCCTTGCGCAACCTGGTCTGCTGGATGGCGCGCGCCTACCCCATGAGCCCGGATGATCGCATCATCCTGAAAACCTCCCTGTTCTTCGACGCCTCGGTTTGGGAGTTGTTGACGCCCCTGGTTGCGAGCGCTCAAATCGTGGTTGCATCCCCGGGCGTTCAACGGGAACCCGCCGCCCTGATCCGCGAAATTCGGCAACACGCCGTTACCATTCTGCCGCTAACCCCTTCCCTGCTGAGCGCCGTTCTGGACGAACCGGAAGCCGCAACCATGGACACGCTGACGACCGTCTTCTGCGGCGCGGAGGAACTGTCGCTGAGCCTGCGCGACCTCTTCTTCGAAACGCTTAAGGCGCGCCTGGTCAACCTCTACGGACCCACCGAAATTTGCGTCCAATCGCTGAGCATACTACTTGACTCGGGAGCCGGACCGGTGCCCGTCGGTCTCGCGGGGGACCATATCCGCCACCATGTCTGTGACCGCGCCGGTCGCCTGACGCCCTCGGGCATGCCCGGCGAGCTGTTGATCGGCGGCCCGGGTTTGGCGCGGGGCTACCTGGGCAAACCGGCACAGACCGCCGCCGTCTTCGTGCCCGACCCCTTCGGCGGACAACCGGGCGGACGCCTCTACAAAACCGGCGACCGCGTGCGTTTCCTCACCGTGGCCGATGCGGAGAACCCGCCGCTTGCCTTCCTGGGCCGGATCGACCATCAGATCAAACTGCGCGGCTACCGCATCGAGTTGGGCGAGATCGATGCGTACCTGGAAGCGCATCCTTTTGTAACGCGCACCCTAACGATTCTGCACATTGAACCCGGAGCCGACCCCATCCTGGTCGCTTACATCCAACCGAAAAAAGACGCGCCGGCGGATCTGGAAGCAAGCTTAGGGGAAATGTTAAGGCAACAGTTGCCTAACTACATGATCCCTGCCGCATTCGTCCGTTTGGAAGACTTTCCCCTGTCCCCTTCGGGCAAGGTGAACCGCAAGGCGCTCCCAAAACCTCAACTCACCCCGGCTGTCGAAGAGTACATCGCCCCGCGCAATCCCGTGGAAGAGGTTCTGGCCGGATTTTATGGGGAACTGTTGAACACGGACCGCGTCAGTGCAACCGCCGACTTCTTCGAACTGGGCGGCCACTCCCTGTTGGCGGCTCGCCTGGGCGCGCGCATCCGCGAAGCCTTCGGCATCGACTTCCCGCTTAGGAAACTGTTCGCGGCGCCCACCGTGGAAGCCCTGGCGCAAAGCGTCAGCGCCGAACGACGCGGCGGAGAGGAACAGGAAACCATTCCCTTCCAGGCAGCACCCGCCGATGTGTTGCCCGAAATGTCGTTCACGCAAACGCGTCTGTGGTTCTTGGACCAATTGCACAGGCCGGCAATTACTTTCAATATGAACCACGACCTGCGCCTGGAAGGCGTGCTGGACGTTGCCGCCTTCACGCGCGCCGCCCGCGAGGTTTTCCGGCGACACCAGGTCTTGCGCACCGTCTTCCCCGCCGTCAACGCTAAACCCACCACCCGCGTCCTGGAGCCGGACGCCCTGGTTTGCCTGCTGGTGGACCTGAGCGACCGGGACGATGCGGAGGCGGCCGGTAAAATGGTGTTGGAACGGGCGATGGCGCAGCTGTTCGACCTTGGCAAGGGTCCGTTGCTGCGCGTGCTTCTGCTGCGCTTGGACGACCGTAGACACCAATTGTTCATGAGCATGCACCACATCGTGTCCGACGCCTGGTCCATGAGCGTTTTCGTGCGCGAGTTGACCACGCTTTATGAGGCGTTTCTGAAGACGGGACAATCACCTCTGGCCCCGCCGGCCTACCAGTTCGGCGATTTTGCCCGTTGGCAGCAGCGGGCCGCCGCCGGTGAAAACCAGCTGCCATTCTGGTGCGAACAACTGGCCGGGGAACTGCCGGTCATGCAACTGCCCGCCGATTATCCGGAACCCGCCGAACCCGATCAACGCGGCGGCTCCACCGCGATTCGGCTCTCCGCCGAACTGACTGCCGGCCTGCGCCAACTGTCCAACCGCATGGGCGCCACCCTGTTCATGACCCTGCTGACCGCCTTCAAGGTGTTGCTGCACCGACTCAGCGGCCAGGACGATTTGATTGTGGGCACGCCGACGGCGGGTCGGGGAAGACGGGAAACCGAGGAAATGATGGGCTGCTTCATCAACTTCCTGCCGTTGCGCTCCGACCTGGGCGGCAACCCGACCTTCGACCAACTGCTGCACCGGGTTCGCGAGACCTGTATCGACGCCTTCGCCAACGCCGATTTGCCCTTCGACCGCCTGGTGAGCGCCGTCCAACCGGAACGCCGCCTGAACCGTAACCCCATTTACGACGTGGGTTTCAACTTTATCAACACCCCAAGTGCGCCCGTCCACCTGCCGGGTCTGGATATGACGCCCGTGGTGCGCGAGCGGGCCGAGGCGGAACGCATCCTGTCGCTGATGGCCATGGACCTGGACGACGGTCGCCTGCTGCTGAATATGGACTACTACCTGGCCTGGTTCAGACCGCAACGGGTCGAGGGCATGTTGGCCCAATTGCGCCGCCTGTTGGAGCAGGTGACGGCAGATCCCAAACTGCCCGTGCTGCACTACGACCTGCGCCCGGCCGAGCGCCTCCTGCCCGATCCCGCCGCACCGCTGCCGGAACCGACCTATCCCTCCGTTCTGGAACGGTTCGCCCGCCAGGTCGCCGAACGCGCCCCTCATCCCGCGCTCGCCTGGAAAGGACAGGGCTGGTCCTATGGGGAATTGTCGGCGCGCGCCCGCATGCTGGGCGCCGGCCTGCGCGCCCACGGCCTGCAAAAGGGCGATGTGGTAGCCTTCCACGGTGACCGCTGCCCCGCCCTGGTCATCGCCCTACTGGGCATCATGCAAAGCGGCGGTATCGCCCTGGTGGTGGACCGAAACCTGCCGCGACGCCGACGCGGCCTCATGATCACCGAGAGCCGTACCCGCTTCATCCTCGACGCGGGCGGTCGCCTGCCCCGCAAAACCGGCGCGGAAATTCTGTCTATCGACCCGGAAACCGGCGCACTGAAAGAACCGGCGCCCGGCAACGCCCCGCCGCCCCCGACCTTTCATGCCGACGATGCCGCCTATATCTTCTTCACCTCCGGCTCCACCGGCAAACCCAAGGGCGTCCTGGGTCGCCACAAGGGCCTGGCCCACTTTGTCGCCTGGCAGTTCGAGACCTTCCAATTCACGACGGAAGATCGCGTTGCCCAGACCACGGGGATCTCGTTCGACGCCCTGCTCAGCGATATCTTTCTGCCCCTGTGCACCGGCGCGGTTCTGGTTCTGCCGGATCGCGACGTAACCATGGACGGCGCGTCCATTCTGCCCTGGCTGCGCGATCAAAGCATCACTCGCTGCCACGCCGTACCCAGTCTGCTCCGCGCCTGGCTGCAAACAGCTCCGGCCGACCTTTCGCTGCCGAAACTGAAGACCATCTTCGTTGCCGGCGAGCCGTTTCCCCGGGAATTGGCTTTGGATTGGCGAAACGCCTTCGCCGCGCCCGGCGAGGCGGAGCCCACAAGTGAAAACGTTGTCGCCGCGCTCGGGGAGTCCGACATGCAAACTGAAAACGTTGTCGCCGCGCCCGGGGAGCCCGTTTTCAAAGCGCCTACTCATACCCCCGCCGGCGGCGAACTGGTCAATATTTACGGACCCACCGAAACGACACTGGTCAAAACCTGCTTCAGAATTCCTCACCCGCCGGAGCCCGGGTACCAGCCGGCTGGTTCACCGCTACCGGATACCCAGATACTGGTCCTCAACCACGCGGGTACGCCCTGCGGTATCGGCGAGGTGGGCGAGATCGTCATCCGCACCCCGTTTGCCTGCATCGGCTACGTAAACGCTCCTGCGGAACAAGCCGCCAGGTTCCGGCCCAACCCCTACAACGACGACATCGTCTATCACACCGGCGATCGCGGCCGCTACCGGCCCGACGGCCTGCTGGAAGTGCTGGGCCGTGACGATGACCAGGTCAAGATACGCGGCGTGCGCGTGGAATTGGGCGAGGTAGAAGCCGTCCTGGCGCAACACCCACAGGTCGTCGCCGCTGCCGTGACGGCCCCACGCAATGAGCGCGGCGAGAAGTACCTGGTCGCCTACCTGACCGGACCCGATATCACGGGACCCGGCGAGGTCTTCGCCGTGAACAACGCCCTGGTCGAAGAGATTCGCGCCTTCCTGGGTACGCGCCTGCTGGACGCCATGGTGCCCGGTATCTTCGCCGGTCTACCCGAACTGCCGTTACTACCCAACGGCAAGCTGGACCGCAAGGCCCTGCCCGACCCGACCGGCCTTGCCCTGGGCGTGCCGGCCGCCTTCGAGGAATTGGAAACCGGGACCGAACACACCCTGGCCGCTATCTGGTCGCAAATCCTGGGCGTGGCGGAAATCGGCGCGGGCGACGACTTCTTCCAATTGGGCGGCCACTCGCTGCTGGCCATTCAGGTGATCACCCGCATTCGCGAGGCTTTCCGGATAGACATGCCCCTGGCTCAACTCTTCGCCACGCCCAAACTGCGCGCCATGGCCGCCTGGCTGGACGAGCAACGCGGTGAAACCGGCGACGCCGAGACCATTCCCCGCGTCTCCCGCGAGGGTTTCCTGCCGGTGAGCTTCGGCCAGGAGCGTTTGTGGTTCCTGGACCGACTGGAAGGACGCGGCGGGGCCTACAATATGCCCACGGTCTTGCGCCTGGACGGGGCCCTGGATATCGCCGCCCTGGAAACCGTGCTGAACCGGCTGATCGAACGCCACGAAATCCTGCGCGCCAACATCGTCGAACACAACGACCGGCCCGTCCTGTCCATCCATGCCGAACGATGCCTGACCCTGAGGCTGGTGGACCTGAGCGGTTGCACGGAAGCCGAGGCGCACGGGATTGCCGAAACGGCTTCCGCCCTGGAATCCGGCCGCGCCTTCGACCTGGCCGCCGACCCGCTGTTGCGCGTTGTGCTGTTCCGCCTGACCCCGGAACGCCGCTTGCTGACCGCCGTGGTGCACCACGTGGTCTCCGACGGTTGGTCCACCGGCGTGCTGGTGCGCGAGATTGCCGAGGGTTACCGCGCTTTTCTCAGCGGCGAGCCGGCCGACCTGCCCGAACTGCCGGTGCAGTACGCCGACTATGCCGCCTGGCAACGCCACAAGCTAAGCGGCGACGAACTGGATCGACAACTCGGTTATTGGAAACAGGCCCTGGCCGATTTGCCCGCCCGGATCGAATTGCCCGTGGATAAACCGCGTCCGGCCGTACAGACCTTCAACGGCGACAACCTGCATTTTCAGATCGACGCCGCTCCGGTCCACGCCCTGGCCGCAGAAAGCGGAACCACGCCTTTCATGTTGCTGCTGGGCGCCTACGCCGCGCTGCTGTCGCGTATCAGCGGCCAGGACGATGTGGCGGTGGGTACACCCGTGGCCGGCAGGGACCGGCGCGAGGTGGAACCGCTGATCGGCCTGTTCATCAATACCCTGGTACTGCGTTCAATGCACGAACCGAGGCAGGCCTTTGCGGACCTGCTGGGTCAGGTCAAGACAACCGCATTGGAAGCCTTCAACCACGCCGAGGTTCCCTTCGAATTGGTGGTAGAGGCGATTCGTCCCGAGCGCGACCTGAGTCATTCGCCCCTGTTCCAGGCACTCTTCATCCTGCAAAACCTGCCGGAAACGGACGGCCGCTTGCCGGGTCTCACCATGGCCCCGGCGGAATCGGAACGCAAGACGGCCCGCTTCGAACTGAGCCTCATCTTCCAGGAACGCGACGGCCGCTTCAGCGGTACGCTGGAATACAACACGGACCTGTTCAACCGAGAGACGGCGCAACGCTTGACCGTCTGGTACGGCAATCTGCTGACCGCCGCCTTGCAAGACCCCAAACAGGCAGTGGACCGCCTGCCGCTGATGGATACGGACGAACGCCGCACGGTGCTGGAGACCTGGAACGCGACAGAAGCCGATTATCCACGCGAGTCAACCGTGGACCGACTGATTGCCGAACGAGCGGCGGCCGATCCCGAGAAACCGGCGCTTATCTTCGGCGGGGAGACACTGACCTACGCCCAACTGATGATGTGCATCGACTGTCTGGCCGCATACCTGCACGCCCTGGGCGTCGCCGGGGAAACCCCGGTCGCGGTGATGCTGAACCGCTGCCCCGACATGGTCATCGCGCTGCTCGCCACACTGAGAGCCGGCGGGATGTACATCCCCGTCGATCCGGCCCTGCCGGCAGCGCGCATCGCCTACATGCTGGAAGACGCCGCGCCGGCCGTCATCCTCACCCACACCGAATTGAACGACGCCTTACCCGAGACGCGGGCGCTCGTCCTGAACCTGGATGCGCCGACGGACGAGGAATTCCCAACCCTGCCGCAAGTCCTTTCCGCGCCCGATCAACTCGCCTATACCATTTATACTTCCGGGTCCACGGGCCGACCCAAGGGTGTGGCCGTGGGTCATCGCGGGCTGGTTAACTTCCTGACTTCCATGGCGACCCAACCGGGCCTGAGAGCTGAGGACACCCTGCTCGCGGTCACCACGATCTCCTTCGACATCGCCGGCCTGGAACTCTTCCTGCCGCTGATGCAAGGCGCTCGCCTGGTCCCGGCCACTGCCGAGGAAGCCGCCGATCCGGCACAACTCCAGCGCCTGCTCGCGGTCCACGACATCACCGTCATGCAGGCAACGCCCGCTACCTGGCGCATGCTGGTAGACGCCGGCTGGACCGGCCGTCCCGAACTGGCCATGCTTTGCGGCGGCGAAGCCCTGCCCCGAGACCTAGCCGAGGCCCTTTGTGCCAGAGGCAAATCCCTGTGGAACCTCTACGGACCCACGGAAACCACTATCTGGTCGGCCGTCACGCGGGTCACCCCCTCGGGCGAATCCGGCGAGCGCCCGGTAGGCATCGGTCGGCCCATCGCCAATACCACCATCCACATCCTGGCCCCTAACCTGGAGCCGGCGCCCCCGGGCGTTGCGGGTCAACTGCTGATCGGCGGCGACGGTCTTGCGCGCGGCTACGCAAATCGACCCGCCTTGACCGGGGAAAAGTTCATCCCCAACCCGTTCAGGACATCTCGAGGCGACCGCCTCTACGCTACCGGCGACCTGGCCCGCTTCCTGAGCGACGGTTCGTTGGAGTTCCTGGGCCGTATCGACAACCAGGTCAAGCTGCGCGGCTTCCGCATCGAGCTGGGTGAAATCGAGGCCGCGCTGATCGAAGCGCCCGAGGTGGCCCAGGCCGTGGTGGTGCTGCGCCGCGAATTACAAGCCCTGGTCGCCTACGTCATCCCGGAAACTCAGAGCGAAGATCTCACCGCACAACTGCGCGAACGCCTGAAAGGACAGCTACCCGGCTACATGGTACCGACTGCCTTCGTGATGCTTGACCGCTTCCCGCTGACGCCCAACGGCAAGATCGACCGCAAGGCCCTGCCCGCGCCCGAACGCGCCGATGAAGCCGAGATCTACACCGCGCCGCGCAACCCGGTCGAGGAAAAACTGGCAGCCATGTGGGCCGAGGTCTTGGACCTGGAGCGCGCCGGTATCGACGCTGACTTCTTCGAACTGGGCGGACACTCGCTGTTGGCCACCCGCGTCATCTCGCGCATCCGCGCCGTCTGGGGCCTGGAGATTCCCCTACGCGACCTGTTCGCCGCGCCCACCATCCGCGCCCTGGCCGAACGCGTCACCGCCGCCCTGGCCGCCGGCGAGGCCAACCTGCACCGGCCCATCCAGCGACAGCCGGCCGATGCTGCCGGGACTATTTCCTACGCCCAGCAACGCATGTGGTTCCTTGACTTGCTGGAACGCATGAGTCAAGAGACCTCGGCCTACAACATCCCGCTCAGCCTGCGCCTGACCGGCCCGCTGTCCATGATCGACATGGAAGCCGCTGTCGGCGATATCATGGCCAGGCACGATGTACTGCGCACAAGTTTCCCTTCGGATACGGGCGAACCCCTGCCGGTGATCGCGCCGATGCAGGCGATCGCAATTCCCTACCACGACCTGTCCGCGCTGGATCAGACCGAGGCCCGCGATGCCCTGGCCGCGTTGGTGCAACGGGAATCGGTGACGCCCTTCAACCTGGCGACCGGTCCGTTGGTCCGCTTCCAGATCTTCCGCCTCAGCGAGACCGAACACATCTTCATCGCAACCATGCAGCATATCATCTCGGACGGCTGGTCCACCGGCGTGATGACCGCCGAGATGACCGCCGCCTATCGGTCCCGCGTGCTGGGCCGCGCCGTCACTCTGCCCCAACTGCCGCTGCAATACACCGACTTCGCCGCCTGGCAAAAAGAGTGGCTGACCGGCGAGGTCTTGCAGGCCCAACTGGACTGGTGGCGCGAGCGCCTGACCAGTATCCCCGCCCTGTTGGAACTGCCCTACGACTTCCCCAGACCGGAGGAACGCACAGGCAAGGGCGCGGCCCTGTCCTTCAGCGTGAATGCCGACACCACCGCCGCGCTGCACCGCCTGGCTCGTCGCTACGGCAGCACGCTCTTCATGGTGCTGCAAGCCGCCTTCAGCGCGCTGCTGGCCAGACTCAGCGGCCAGGAGGATGTGGTGCTGGGCTCGCCCACGGCGAACCGGATGAGGGCGGAACTGGAACCGCTGATCGGTTTCTTCGTCAACACCCTCGTCTTCCGCAACGACCTCTCGGGCGACCCCAGCTTCAGCGAATTGCTGCGGCGCGTGCACGACGCCGGGCTGGAAGCCTTTGCCCATCAGGACGCGCCCTTCGAGCAGGTGGTCGACGCGGTGCAACCCGAACGCGATATGGGCCGCACCCCGGTCTTCCAGGTCATGTTCGTCCTGCAGAACGCGCCCATGTCCGGGGAGACCCTGGCCGGCGTCACCGTGGAACCCTACAGCGCCGCACGCGAGAGCGCCCGTTTCGACCTGACCCTGGCCATGGGCGAGGCCGACGATCACCTGATCGCCTCGCTGGAATACAGCACCGACCTGTTCACCGAGGACACGGCCCGGAAGCTGGCTGAACGTCTGCAAACCGTCCTGACCGCGATTACAGGCGAGGCCGATCTGCCTCTCTCCGCGCTGCCCCTGCTGACCGATGACGAGCGCCGCACTATCCTGGAAACCTGGAACGCTACGGCCGCCGACTTCCCGGCCGATCAAACCGTGCACGCCCTGTTCGAGGCGACCGTCCGCAAGACGCCGGAGGCAACCGCTCTCATCAGCCACGACGGCCGGCAAACCCTGAACACGCTTACCTATGACCGACTGAACCGCAAGGCCAACCAACTGGCCCACTACCTGCGTTCGTTGGGCGCCGGTCCCGAAACCCTGATCGGTCTGGCCATGGAACGCGGCGAGGCGGCGGTGATCGGCATGTTGGCGATCCTGAAAACCGGCGGCGCCTATGTCCCGGTCGCACCCGCCGAGCCCAAGGCGCGCCTTGACGGCATGTTCGCGGACCTGAAATTGCCGCTGTTGATCACCCGAGCGGACATTGCCGAAATGCTGCCGGACCACGGCGGACAAACTGTCTGCATCGAACGTGACACCGAGATCATCGCCGGGCAACCCGATACGAATCCCGAAGCGCTCGGCAGTCCCGTGAACCTTGCCTACATCATTCATACCTCCGGTTCCACCGGCCGGCCCAAGGGCGTGGGCGTCAGTCATCGCGCCGTCAATCGTCTGGTCTTCAACGGCGGTTACCTGGACGATTTCAGCGCCGTCCTCCACCTGGCCACCATCGTCTTCGACGCCGCCACATTCGAGATCTGGGGTCCGCTGCTGCACGGCGGCCGTTGTGTCATGCTTGCCGGCAAATTGGACAACCCGAACAAATTGGCGCAACTGCTAAAGGAACATCCCATATCCGGCATGTTCATGACTACCTCGTTGTTCAACCTGATTACGGACGAAAAGCCCGAAGCCTTCCGTAACGTAGACAGTCTGATGGTTGGCGGCGAGGCCATATCCGCCGCGCATGTCCGCAAGGCGAAGCTGCACCTGCCCGGCGCCGAAGTCATCAATATATACGGGCCGACGGAGGTCACCACCTTCGCCGTCAGCCATTCCATTCCCGACGACTTCCAAGGCGAGTCCGTGCCCATCGGCCGGCCCATCGGCAATACCACCGCTTACGTGGTCGACCAATACGGTCACCTGGTTCCGCCGGGCATCATCGGCGAACTGTGGTTGGGCGGCGAGGGCCTGGCGCGTGGATACGTCAACCGGCCCGCGCTGACCGCCGAACGCTTCGTGCCCCACGCCTTCAGCAATCGGCCCGGGGAGCGGCTCTACCGCACCGGCGATCTGGCTCGCTGCCGGCCGGCCGGCCTGATCGACTACACCGGCCGCATCGACCACCAGGTCAAGCTGCGCGGCTTCCGCATCGAACTGGGCGAGATCGAGGCGGTCCTGGCGCGGGCGCCCGGCGTGGCGCGCACTTGTGTCCTCATGCGCGAGGATTCCCCGGGCGACAAGCGCCTGGCCGCCTATGTGGTGCCCGACGCGGATGCCGCACCGGATCGCGAGGGCTTGCGAGCCCACGTACGCGACAACCTGCCCGAGTTCATGGCGCCCGCCGCCTACGTCTTCCTGGAAACCCTGCCGCTGACCCCCAATGGCAAGATCGACCGCAAGCAACTGCCCGTCCCCGAGAAAACCGCGTTGCCCGAGGACAGCTATGTAGCCCCGCGCACCGATACCGAGATCCAACTGACCGAGATGCTGGCCGAGTTGCTGAACGTGCCCCGGGTGGGCATGCAAGACAACTTCTTCGACCTGGGCGGTCACTCGCTGCTGGCCACCAGTCTGATCACCCGCGTCCGCGACAAAATGGGCGTGGAGTTGAACCTGCGCGACATCTTCACCAGTAAGACCGTCGCCCGCATGGCCGAGCTGGTAGAACGCGAGCGCGGCCGGCAAAGCGAACGTCCGCCGATTACACGACGCGGCGCGGACAGTAAACGCGTCCTGTCGTTCACCCAGCAACGCATGTGGTTCCTGGACCAACTGGAGGGCCACGCCGCCCACCGCGAGGCGACCGCGTACAACATCCCCACGGCCCTGCGCTTCAGCGGTGACCTGACCACGAACGGCTTGGAAGCCGCTCTCACGGAAGTCATCGCCCGCCACGATACCCTGCGCACCGCCTATCCCATGGTCGAACAGGAAGTATCTCCCGTGGTGCATCCGCCGCAAGCCTACGACTTGCCGGTGATTGACCTCTCCGGCATCGCCGACAGGGAAGCCGTGCTGGACAACCTGGTGCGGCGCAACGCCTCCGCCGGTTTCGACCTGGCGAGCGGCCCGCTGCTGTTCTTCAACCTGGTCAAGCTGGGTGAGCGTGAACACGTCTTCCTGGCCGTGTTGCACCACATCATCACCGACGGCTGGTCGCAAGGCGTGCTGATCAGCGAACTGGCCGCCTGCTACCGCCGGCAGGTTACGCCCCGCCTGCCCACCCTGCCGGATCTGCCCATCCAGTACAACGATTTCGCGCTCTGGCAAAGAGACTGGTTGCGCGACGAGGTTCTGGAAGGCCAACTGACCTTCTGGCGCGAGCACCTGGCCGAAGCGCCCCCCGTACTCAACATGCCGCTGGACCGTCCACGCGGCGAGGTGCAGACCTTCCGGGGTACGGCCCATGTGGTCCACATCGAACCGCGGGTCACCGCCGCCCTGCGCGGCCTGGCGCAACAAGCCGGCTGCACCATGTTCATGGCCCTGGAAGCCGTCTACGCCCTGCTGCTGAGCCGCTACACCGGCGCCGACGACATCACCGTGGGCACGCCCATCGCCGGCCGCACCCAGGCCGAACTGGAACCCCTCATCGGCCTGTTCATCAATACATTGGTATTGCGCAACCGCATTCGCGACGACGAACCTTTCACCGCCTATCTGGACCGCACGGCCAGGATGTGTTTGGACGTGTTTGCTCACCAGGATCTGCCGTTTGACCGGGTGGTGGAAGCGGTGCAGCCGGAACGTTCGCTGAACCTGTCGCCGCTGTTCCAGACCCTGTTCTCCTTCCAGAACCTTCCCTCCGGCGACCTCGACCTGCCCGGGGTAAGCATCGGCGCCATTCAGGCCGAGCACATCACGGCCAAGTTCGATATCTCGCTGGATATCCTGGAACGCGAGGGCGGCCTGCTGGCGAGCTTCGAATATAACTCTGACCTGTTCGATGCCGCTACCGTGGAACAAATCGCCTATCACTTCGCCGGCCTACTGCGCGCCGTCACCCAAGACCCGACGGCCAAAGTAGGCAACCTGGCCATGACCACCGAAACGCCGATACCGCTCGCGGGCCAGACTATCTCGGTAGACGCCGACGCCATGGTCCACACCCTGATCGCCGAACGCGTCGCCGCGCAACCGCAAGCCGACGCCCTGATCGCGGGCGAAGAGATCCTGTCCTACGCGGAACTGAACGCACGCGCCAACCGCCTGGCTCACCACCTAAACGACCTGGGCATTGGACCCGACAGCCTGGTGGGTATCTGCCTGCACCGCAACGTTCACCTGATCACGGCCATGCTCGCGGTGTTGAAAGCCGGCGGCGCCTACGTGCCGTTGGACCCCAAGTATCCGGCTGAGCGCATCCGCTTCACCCTGGAAGACGCCCGCGTCAAGGCCCTGCTCACCCAATCCGGCCTGGTTGCGGCCATGCCGAGCATCGAAGGTCGGATGATTGCCGTGGATAGCCTGGACACTTCAGCGCATTCCCCCGAAAACCCGTCCGTGATCGGTACGCCCGACAACCTGTCCCACGTCATCTACACCTCGGGTTCCACGGGCCGGCCCAAGGGCGTGGCCGTGCGGCACGCGGCCGTGACGACCTTGATCGCCTGGCAGGCCGGGGAATTCAAAGCCGACGACCTGAAAGGCGTCATGGCGAACACCTCCGTCTGCTTCGACCTCTCCGTTTTCGAGATCTTCGGTACCCTGGCCCTGGGCGGAACCGTGATCCTGGCCGAAAACGCCCTGATGTTGCCCGTCCTGCCCGCCAAAGACCGCGTCACCCTGGTCAACACCGTGCCTTCCGCCATGACCGAACTGGTTCTGGCCGGCGCGGTGCCGGAGAACGTGCGCATCGTCAACCTGGCCGGGGAACCCCTGCGCGGCGCCCTGGTGCGGCGCATTTACGAATTCCCCCGCGTGGAAGCCGTCTACAACCTCTACGGTCCCTCCGAGGACACCACCTATTCCACCTACACCCGCATCGAGCGCGGCTTCGAGGGCGAGCCCACCATCGGCGTGCCGGTGGCCGGTTCCCACGCCTGCGTGCTGGATGCCCACGGCCGCCCGGTTCCGCAACGGGTCGCGTGCGAACTGTGCCTGGGCGGCAGCGGCCTGGCTCGCGGCTACCACGACCGGCCCGCGTTGACCGCCGAGAAGTTCGTGCCCAACCCCTACGCCGACGCTCCGGGCGAACGCCTCTACCGCACCGGCGACCTGGTGCGCCTGCTGCCAAACGGCGAGCTTGCCTTCCTGGGCCGCATCGACCACCAGGTCAAGCTGCGCGGCTTCCGCATCGAGTTGGGCGAGATCGAATCCGTGCTGACCGCCCATGACGCGATCGGTCAGGCGGTGGTGATGGTGCGTGAGATTGCGCCGGGCGACCCGCAACTGATCGCCTACGCGGAACCCGCCAAGGGTCGGGACATCGACAATATGGACGCTCTGCGAAGCGATTTGCGCAACGCCGTGCGCGCCAAACTACCGGACTATATGACGCCGGACTTCTTCGTGCTGATGAAGCAACTGCCGCTGACGCCCAACGGCAAGGTGAACCGCAAGGAGCTGCCGCTGCCCGATAGGGAAGCCGCCGCCTCCCGGATTACCTTCGTGGCGCCGCGCACCGAAACCGAGCGCAAGTTGACGCAGATCTTCGGCGAGATCCTGGAGCTGGAGACAGCCGTCAGCGTGACCGCCGACTTCTTCGAACTGGGCGGACATTCCCTGTCCGCCACGCGCCTGTTGGGCCGCATCCAGCAGGAATTCAAAACGGAGTTGAACCTGCGCACTGTCTTCCTGGGACCCACGCCCGCGGCCCTGGCCGAGTCGGTGCAGAACGCACGCGGCGTCATCACGGAACCCATTCCCCTCCTGGCCGACGACGCGACGCCGGTCCTGTCCTACGGCCAGCAGCGCATGTGGTTCCTGGACCAACTGGAGGGCGACCGCGAACGCGCCGTCAACGCCTACGCCGTGCCCGCCGCCGTCAGGTTCCTCGGCCCGCTGGACGTGACCGCGCTGACCGACGCCCTCGGCCGCATTATCGACCGTCACCGGATCTTGCGCACCGCCTTCCCCATGGGCGAGGGCGAACCGCAACCGGTGGTCCGCGAAACCCTTGCCGTAGCCTGCCCCGTCATCGACCTGTCCGCCTACCCCGAGAACGAGCGCGAAACCCAGGTCGCCGGCCTCAATCAAAGCATGGGCGGCCGCGTCTTCAACCTGGCGGAAGGCCCGCTGCTCGCCTTCGCCCTGCTGCGCCTGGATGCCGAGGAACACGTCTTCCTGTCAGTGATGCACCATATCGTCTCCGACGGCTGGTCGCTGGAACTGATGCACGCGGAACTGGGCGCCGGCTATACCGCCCTGGTCCAAGACTCCGAACCGCAACTAATCCCGCTTCCGATTCAGTACGACGATTACGCCGCCTGGCAGCGGACCCGCCTGAGCGGCGAGGTTCTGGAACGACAGCTGAACTATTGGAAACACGCCCTGTCCGGCGCGCCCAGCCTACTGGAACTGCCCTACGACCGGCCGCGTCCGCCCGTGCAAACTTTCAGGGGCGATGTCTTCCGCTTCACCGTGGACGAACACGTAACGGCCGCGCTACATCAGGCGGCCCGTCACGCCGGCGCCAGCCTCTTCATGGCCCTGGAGACCGCCTTCGCCGTGCTGCTGGGTCGCTACACGGGTTCCTTCGACATCCCCGTGGGCACCCAGATCTCGGGTCGCGGCCGGGCCGAGCTGGAACCCCTGATCGGCTTGTTCATCAATACATTGGTACTGCGCAACCAGTTGGCGGACGATATCTCCTTCATTCAACAAATCGCGCGTACGGCCGGTATGAGTCTGGAAGCGTTCGAGCACGGCGAGGCGCCCTTCGAGCGCGTGGTCGAAGCGGTGCAACCCGAGCGCGCCCTCGATCACAGTCCGCTGTTCCAGGTCGCCTTCGGCCTGGGCGCCGCTTCCCGGTCCCAAAAGCCGCTCCCCGGCCTTCAAGTCATGCCCCTGGCCGCGTCGCGTACCACCGCCAAGTTCGACCTGTCGCTGGACATGACCGAAACGCCGGGGGGCCTGGCCGGCATCTTCGAATACAACACCGATCTGTTCGACCAGGCTACGATCGAACGCATGGCGCGGCACTTCACCAACCTGCTGACTGCCCTGACCGAACACCCGGATCGGCCGACGGGCGAACACGCGCTCCTGGACGAAAGCGAGCGCCGGCGCCTGCTGGAGGACTTCAACCGCGACCGTCAAGCGGGCCCGGACAGCATGCCGGTCCACCATCTCATCGCCGCCGCGACGCGGAGCCGGGGCGATGCAACGGCCCTGATCGACGCCTCCGGTGTAGAACAGCTCCTCACCTACAACCTCCTCCGTCAGCGCGTCAAGGCCCTGGCGACCGCCCTCAAAGCCAGGGGTTTTAGGAGCGAAATGGTGGCGGGGCTGCTGCTGCCGCGAACGCCCCATGTGATCACGGCCATGCTCGCCGTTTGGGAGACCGGCGGCGCCTTCGTGGTCCTGGACTCCGACCACCCCGCCAAACGGGTGGAAGAAGCGCTGGAGGAAAGCGGCGCATCGCTGCTGCTGGCCTCTAAGGAAACGCGCGACACGGCGCCGACCGATCGGCCGGCCGTGCTCTACCTGGAGGACCTGGACTTGACGGCGCAACCGTCGCCCGACCTGCCGGCCCCGTTGCACCCGGACAACCTGGCTTATCTCATTTTCACCTCCGGCTCCACGGGCCGTCCCAAGGCGGTGGGCGTGAGTCACCGCGCCCTGGCCGGGTACATCGCCGAAATCACCCGCGAGTACGCCCTGGCCGAGACCACGCGCTTCCTGCAATTCGCCTCGTTCACCTTCGACGCCAGCTTCGAGCAATGGCTGCCCACGCTAACGGTCGGCGGCAGCGTGGTGGTGCGCAACAACAAGATGTGGACGCCCGGCGAACTGCACGAGCACATGGCGCGCAACGCGGTCACCGCCGTCGACCTGCCGCCGGTCATGTGGTCGGAACTAACCGCCGAGGCAAAGGAACGCGGCAGTCTGGACCTGCCGGACCTGTGCGGCATGATCCTGGGCGGCGATGCCATGCCGGCTCACGTGCTCGAGGACTGGCATGCCCTTTCGGATACCCGGGACATCCGCCTCATCAACAGCTACGGCCCCACGGAAGCCACGGTGGTCGCCGCCACCTTCAGCATTCCGCACGGGCAGAGCTTCGGCCGCATCCCCATCGGCCGCCGCCTGAACAACCGCTCGCTCTACGTGCTGGACGCGGCCATGCGCCCCGTACCGGAGGGCCTGCCGGGCCAACTCTACATCGGCGGCGCCCTGGCCAGAGGTTATCTGGGCCGACCGGGCGCCACCGCGACGGTATTCGTACCCGATCCCTACGGCGCGACGGCAGGCGATCGGCTCTACGCCACCGGCGACCGCGTGCGCTACGTGCCGCACGGCGACGGCCTGCTGGAGTTCCTGGGCCGGGTGGACCGCCAGGTGAAACTGCGCGGCTTCCGCATTGAGTTGGGCGAGATCGAGGCGGTGCTGGCGCAGGCGCCGGGCGTGGCCCAAGCGGTGGCGCTGATGCGCAAGGACACGGCCGGCAGCGAAACCCTGGTGGCCTACGCCTCCAAGGCGGAAGGCGCAGCGCCGGAAGAAAAGGACCTGCGCGCCTGGCTGAAAGTTCGCCTGCCGGTTTACATGGTGCCCATGGCGATCGTGGTGCTGGACAGCCTGCCCCTGTCGGACGCGGGCAAGGTCGACCGCAACGCGCTGCCCGCGCCGGCCATGGTCAACCGCGACCGCAACTTCGTGCCGCCGGCCTCGGAACTGGAACAGAAGATCGCGGAGATCTGGCGCACGGTACTGAGCGTGGACCGGGTAGGCCTGGAAGACAACTTCTTCGAGTTGGGCGGCCACAGCATGATGCTCATCCGCCTGCACCGGGAACTGAACCGCGAACCGAATGTAGACCTGCAACTGGTCGACCTGATCGCCAACCCCACGGTCGGCAGCCAGGCGCGGTTACTGACGCCGAAAGCGGAACTGGTCCCGGCAAAGAAAAAGGTAGACCACGGCGCCCGCCGCCGCCAGGCCTCCAAAAAGAAAAAAGACCAATGGAAGAAACGCCGAGGGCGCTGAGGGAGGGGATAAATCTTCCCTGGCCGCCTATCGGCCGGTGTAGAATATTTCCAGGAGGCAATCCATGCCAAAGTTCTTCAACACGGCCGGTCCTTGCATTGAGGATAAACACTATATGGTCCCGGCGGAAGCCCGATCACGCGATCTCATGCAACTGGTTCACGAGGAGCGTTTTTTTGTGATTCACGCACCGCGCCAGGTGGGTAAAACTACCCTGATCAGGGAATTTGTACGTCGACTCAATAAGGATGGTACCTATCTCGGCGTTTACTGTACCTTGGAGACGGCGGAGGGGATTCACGACGTCGAACGGGCCATGAAGATCATTCTTGCTTCTTTGCATGATGCGATTGTGTTCAGCCGTTACACCACGGTTAAAACCTTTTCCCAATCGCTGGGAGAGGCTCCCGGTGCAGCGCTTCGACGTTCATTAGCCGCTTACTGTGCTTCCATCGATAAACCCCTTGTTTTGATGATCGACGAGGCCGATTGCCTGGTGGGCAATACCCTGATTTCCTTTCTTAGGCAGTTGCGCCAGGGGTATGTGGAGCGCGGCGATATCCCCTTTGTGCATTCTCTGGCCCTGGTAGGTATGCGCAATATCCGGGATTACAAATCGATGATTCGAAACGAACGCGAAACTCTGGGTAGCGCCAGTCCTTTCAACATCGTCAGTAAAGCGCTCACCATTCGGAATTTCACGCTCGTTGAGTTGAAAAGCCTTCTCCGGCAACACACGGAAGCCACCGGTCAGGTTTTCTCCGATGATGTGGTCGCCAGGCTGTTCCATTACACTAACGGACAACCCTGGCTGTGCAATGCCGTCGCCTATGAAATGGTTTCGGAAATTCTGAAAAACGATACCTCCAAGACTATTACGGAAGATCTGGTGGAGGTTGCGGTAGAGAACATCATCCTGCGCCGCGATACGCATATCGACAGCCTGTTGGAGCGTTTGAAGGAACCCCGGGTGCGCCGCATCATGGAACCGGTGCTATTAGGAAAACAGGTCAACCTGGAGTTTTCCAGTGACGACGCTGCTTACACCTTCGATCTGGGTCTTTTAGCCAAAAACAAGGGCGATGTGGTACCGGCCAATCGCATCTATCAGGAAGTCATTGTCCGCGCCCTGACGTACGACAGTCAATACCAGTTACCCACCTCCCTGGCCGGTCGCTTCATAGAAAACGGTCGTATCGACATGACGGCGCTGCTGAAGGAGTTCCAGCAATTCTGGCGGGAGAACAGCGATATCTGGGTCGAGAAATACGACTACAAGGAAGCGGCGCCGCACCTGATCTTGCAAGCCTTTCTGCAACGCATCATCAACGGCGGCGGGCGTATCGACCGCGAATACTCGGCGGGCCGGGGCCGTATCGATTTGTGTATTGCACTCGGCGAGCATCGCTATGCGGTTGAACTGAAGATCCGTTACCGACCCAATACCCGCGAGCAGGGCTTGGATCAATTAGCGGAGTACTTGGAGACGCTGAACCTGGACGAGGGTTGGCTCATCCTCTTCGACCGTGACCCGGAAAGGCATTGGGATCAGAAGATCACCTGGAAAGAAGAAACACATCAGGGCAAATTCATTCACGTGGTGGGCTGTTGAGGTTCGCGCCGGCTTTTATTTCTTGAGGAAAACCGACGGCAGTTCCGGCCGGGATTTGCGCGATGCGAAGGGAGTTAGGTTCCGCCGGTGATCATTCGATTCCGAACGAGCAAACCTCTATTGGAGTGTTATTCAGTCCGTAGGCCGTCGCGGGCATTGAGATACCCCGGAAAATCAGGCGACCGGCTTGTTATGATCCTTCGATGGTTATCGGATTCTTCCTCAATGCGTGTCTCCAAGGACGTTTGCCACGCTTGAGGTGTGTTGTAATACGTTGCCAATCTTTCACTTACTCGGATTACTGCCCGGATCGATTTACTTTCCCCAAATGGGTCAAGGCTTTCCCGCTGCTCGCATTATGGCTTACAACACCTTACCTGAGGCGCATCGTACCCAACCGGAAGGCTGAGGTGATGCGGCATTTTCGCGCACCTCACCACTCGCACGACCCGACTATCGAGAGGCTGACGCGCTGCTGATTCGCGCGTCGATCCATTGTGAAGGATTAAGGTCAACCCAATGCCGGCGGAACATGTTCATGCGCATCCCTATCCTTTGGTTTTTGCCACCCTGAGCGGAGACCATCTCTACGGGTTTGCCTCTACCGATTCCGAATTCGACTTGCGCGGGGCGCATCTACTCCCCCTGGCCGAAATCGTCGGGTTGGATGAACCCAAGGAGACCGTGAACACCATCTACGAGCATGACGGGATGGAGATCGACCTGGTGACACTCGATCTGAAGCTGTTCATAGGCCGGTTGTTGAAATCCGACGGCGCGGTGCTGGAACAGCTTTATTCGCCTCACGTCCTACACACCTCACCGGTTCACGACGAATTGAAAGAGCTGGGCAAACGCTGTATTACCCGGCATCACGCGCGTCACTACCTGGAGTTTTCCGCGGAAAAGTGGAAGGCTTTTATCGGTGACGGCGTTCCCAAGGTGGAGATGCTGCTCTACGGCTACCGGGCCTTGTTGGCCGGTATTCACCTGATGCGAACCGGTGAAATCGAAGCAAACCTACAACACCTCAACGAGGACTTCCAATTGCCCTACCTTTCGGAACTGTCGGCACGGAAACGTACCGGTACGGAGGAAGGCGCTATGGGCAATGCCGACCTGGAATTCCACGAAGGCGAGTATCGGCGCTTGACCGATATGCTGGTCGCCGAGCGCGACCGCGGCAAACTCCCCGAGCGAAGCGATGCGCGCGCCGACTTGAACGATCTTCTGGTGCGCACCCGCCTGGCTCAAGAGCTTTGACCATCTATTCTGCGAAAACACGCCGGTAGCGGCCGGTGGGAGTCTCGGAGGTTTTTTCATGTACCGCAATCTTTTTGCCGGTCTGTTCCTGATGCTGGGAACGGCCCTCTTCGGCGCCGGGGGCGCACAGGTTCTGGACCACAAAATGCAAGACATCAAAGGCAAAGATGTCAACCTGGCCGATTACAAGGGCGATGTCCTGATGATCGTCAACGTGGCCTCCAAGTGCGGCCTGACCCCGCAATACAATCAGTTGGTGGATATTCACCAAAAATACAAGGACAAGGGTTTCCGTATCCTGGGTTTTCCCGCCAACAATTTCGGCAAGCAGGAACCGGGCACCAACGAGGAGATCGCAACCTTTTGCGTGAAAGAGTTCAATGTGGACTTCGACATGTTCTCCAAGATTTCCGTTAAAGGGGATGACCAGGCGCCGCTTTACGGTGAACTGACCTCCAAGGAAGACAACGGCGAATTCGGCGGCGAGATCCGCTGGAATTTCACCAAGTTCCTGGTGGGTAAAGACGGCCGCGTCATTGCCCGCTTCGGCCCCCGCACCAAACCTGACGCGCCCGATGTGGTCGCGGCCATCGAGAAGGCGCTGGCCGACTGAACTTTATGGTATGGAGGCCGGCGGCAATCTGCAACCGGCTTCCAACTCTCGTTCCAAATTGGCGCGGGCGCGAGATTCCCGGTCTGTCATCACATCATCGACAAGACAACATAACAACGCGGATGGAGAAATAAAAATGGGGACCGAAGTCCCCTTTGAAAAGAGGACTCGGGGTCCTCTTATATCTCCTTGATCTGTGTGAAAAAATGTGGGGGAACCGAAGCTCCCCTCACTCCTCCATGGTAACTGTGGTTTGAGGAAAAAAAGGTGGGGGAACCGAAGTTCCCCTCACTCCTCCATGGTAACTGTGGTTTGAGGAAAAAAGGTGGGGGAACCGAAGCTCCCCGCACTCCTCCATGGTAATTTCGGCCGCCGAGTTCGACTCAGCTTGGCTTGTTCCGCTTTTACCGAGAAAAATAAGGGGAACCCTCGGTTCCCCCCGTCTTTCCATGGTAGGAAAATCTTTAGCTTTCCGGGGCGTAGATTCAGTTTTTAAGACAAGGGCGAGGGAACCGTGGTTCCCCCTCGCTCCTCCATGGAAAAGACTAAACAACTGTGTAAAAGCCGAACAAACTCAGCTGAAGCAACCGCTAAGGCCGGGCATGTTCTTCGTCACAACGTAGTGCATAAGGCGTGCCGGCTTTTGATAGAAACTCTACACAAGTATTTCCGGTGGTTTCCGCCCGATTTCCCAAAATATTGATTCGAAAATCCAAAAGATTGAATAATGAGCAATCCAATCTGTTGAATTCTTCCGCCTAGAGTTCCAGGGTGAACTTGTAGGGGACCTTAACCGGCTCCCAGCCTTCCCAGTAGTCTATTTCTATTTCGAACTTTTCCACATCGCGCGGCAGGGTCAAGAATTCTTTGCGTCCACGTCTTTCTTTGATGAAGCGAACCTTCTTGCCGGCCAACTCCTCGCCGTCATAGAAGTATTTGATCGCGTTGACCGGGGACTGGTCTTTGTCCAGATCCGGATAGAGGATATGGACCGTCATATTCGAGGTGCCGAGAACGGGCGCGATGTGAGTCACCTCGTAGAACTGCTCTCCGACAGGTCCCGTCGCACCCTCGCGTAGTGAGGCCTCTTCTCGCGCAATGACCCGTTGAGAAGCCATGACGAAGTTTAGTGCGCCTTCTACGGTCAACCTGGTTGCACCCCTGGCGGGCATTTGGGCGGCTACCAGATCCAGCGTGGCCATGCGGCCGTTGCGGGCCACTTCCACATTTTGCACCCATTTCCAATGATAGGTGCCCACCATCAGGTTGGCACCCAGGTTATCCCTGAAAACCTTGATCGTGCCGGCCTTGTTTTCGAAGGCGGCAAGGTTGCCGCCCTCGCTGGTTGCGCGAATTTGAACGATGGTGCTTTTGGTCGTGGGATCCACGATCACGCCGCTCGCGCTGAGATCTACTCGGCCTTGGGCCGCAAGTATGGGACAGACAAGCAAAAAGAGCAACTGCTTCATGACCGTAACCCTCCCCTGGTCAAGACAGGTACATGCGGAAGACAACCGCCGTAAAGACGATCGCAATCAGGAACACGGTAGGCACCTCGTTCAGCAGGCGACACTGCTTGGAGGTGAGGAAGACGTCGTCATTTGCATAGCGCCGACGGGTCTTGCCCAGGAAACCGGTGTATCCGGCCAACAGCACGACCAGCAGCAATTTGATGTGCATCCAGCCCTGCTGCATCAAAGACATGTTCATCACGATCATGATGATGCCGAAGACAAAGGTCAACACCATGGCGGGCACGGTAATGATCTTGTAGAGACGGCCTTCCATGACCTTGAACAATTTGGTGATATCGGGATTGTCCTTGTTTTCGGTGTGGTAGACGAAGAGACGGAACATGTAGAACAGCCCGGCGAACCAGGCCACCATGAAGATGAAATGCAAGGCTTTGATGACAAGATAGGTCATGGATGAATCACTCCTCGGGATTATAGTTTTTGACGGTATTGATGAAGGTTTCCACGGCCGGGATGGGGGTGTCCTTATGGATGCCGTGGCCCAGGTTGGCGATATAACCGGGTTGACCGTGGTTCACCTCGATCATGGCCAGGGTGCGTTCCCGAATCAGATCGTGCGAGGCAAACAGCAGGCTGGGGTCCAGGTTCCCTTGAATAGCCTTGTTCTTACCCAGGATCCGGCGCGTATCCTCGATGGGCATGGTCCAATCGAGGCCGATCACCTCGGCATTGGCCAGGTTGAGGAAGTTGCGGAAATGACCGGCGCCCTTGATGAACAAAATGCGCGGAACACCGAGGTCTTTGACACTGGCCAGGATGCGTTGCACATGGGGAAAGACGCGATGCAGGTAATCGTAGGCAGAGATCAGGCCGCCCCAACTTTCGAACAACTGAATCGCCTGGGCGCCGCCGGCCACTTGTAAGCGAAAGTACTCGATGGTCATGTCGGCCAGCCGCGACATCAAGGTGTCGAAAGCCTCGCGCTCGTTGAACATCCAGCGGTGCAGCACTTCGAAGTTCTTGCCGCCGCGACCTTGGACCGCGTAACAGGCAAGGGTAAACGGCGCACCCGCAAACCCGATCAAGGCCTTGTCGGGGTCCAGTTCGGCGCGGGTCTGCTTGAGCGCCTCTTTCAGAAAACCCACTTCCTTGGGCAGGTCCGGGTCTTTGAGCGCCTTGACATCGTCGAGGGTGCGGATGGGGTTGCCGATCACGGGCCCCTCGCCCTCTTGATAGCTGAGATCCAGGCCCATGGGTACCAGCGGCACCAGAATATCGCAAAAGATAATGGCCGCGTCCATGCCGAAGCGGCGGATGGGTTGCAGGGTCACTTCCTTGACCAGTTCGGGTGTTTCGCACATCTCCAGGAAGGAGTGGTTCTTGCGAATCTCCCGGTATTCGGGCAGGTAACGACCCGCCTGGCGCATCATCCAAATGGGCGGGCGCGGGGTTTTTCTGCAGTAGCATGCGTCGATAAAAATCATGGGAATAATCCTTCGGTTTTCACTTCTTCCAGTGCCCGCACGAAGCGGTCCAGGTCCCCGGTCGTCATGGCCGTGTTCAGGAACCCGACCTCGTAAGCGGACGGTGCCATGTAGATGCCCTTGCTGAGCAAGGCGGCGTGGATACGCGCATAGGCCTCGCCGCAACGGCCGTCAATGGCTTCGGCCGATCGGGGCGCCTCTCGCGCGTAGAAATAGAACCAGAACAACGAGCCCAGGCGCACATAACCCAGGTCGGGCACGTCCGCCAGCAAGGAAGCCAGGGCCTTGTCCAGGTGAGTGCCCAAGGTTTCGATCTGCTTGGGTACATCGGTTTCGTAATAGGTTTGCAGCGTCGCCAGTCCGGCGGCCATTGCCGCGGGGTTGCCCGACAGGGTTCCGGCCTGGTAGACATTGCCCAGCGGCGCAATGTGTTCCATGACCTCGCGTTTACCGCCGTAGGCGCCCACCGGCATGCCGCCGCCGATGACCTTGCCCAGGGCAATCATGTCCGGCGTGATGCCGTAGTGTTCACAAGCCAGGACCTCGGGCATGCGGAAACCGCTCAGGACCTCGTCGAACAACAGCATGACGCCGTATTCGGTGCACAATTCGCGCAGCCGCTGAACATAGGCGCGGTCCTGGATCAGCAGGCCGTTATTGGCCGGCACGCCCTCGATGGCCGCGCAGGCGAGTTGCTCGCCGTTTTCTTTAAACAAGCGTTCCAGGCCGGCCAAGTCGTCCAGGGGCATGGTGGCGGTCAGCCTGGCGAAATCTTCCGGTACTCCGGCAGAGGAGGCGGTGCCGAAAGTGGCCAGCCCGCTGCCGGCCTCTACCAACAGGTAATCCACATGGCCGTGGTAGCAGCCGCTGAACTTGAGCACGTGATCGCGGCCCGTGTAACCTCGGGCCAGGCGGATGGCGGACATGGCCGCCTCGGTGCCGCTGTTCACGAAACGAACCATCTCCAACGGCGCCAGCTTCTCCACCACCATCTTTGCCAGATCCACTTCCAGCGATACCGGCGTGCCGAAGGTCCAGCCGTTACGCACCACGCCTTCCACGGCTTCCTGAACCTTGGGATGACGATGCCCCAAAATCAGCGGACCCCAGGAACCGCAAAAGTCCAGGTAGCGGTTTCCGTCCACGTCTTCCATATGGGCGCCCTCGCCGCGGGCCATAAAAACGGGCTGCCCGCCTACTGAACGGAAGGCCCTCACCGGCGAGTTGACACCCGCGGGCATGTACTTGACAGCTTCCCGGTAGAGTTGTTCCGATGTGGTCATGGTTGACGCTCCCTCGATGTGAAATAGCGAGCCGGGGGCAGTTCTTCGCACAATTGACGATTCTCCGGCCGGCCCGGTTGAAAATCTATCGTCCATCCCAGTTGTTTGACCGCCCGCGCGGTAGACGGGCCGATGACGCCGACAAAGGCCGGACGGATCTTGAATAATGCGTGGTAATCCGACACCGAACTGGGTGACTGGAAATATACCATGGAGCCCGCGGAAGGCGCGCCCCCTTTTTGTGGGATTTCGGTGGTTTGGTAGACTACCAGTTCGCTGAAGCGGTAGTCGGCCGCAAGCTTCTCACGCAAGGTATCCCCGGCGACCTCTCCGCGTAGGAAAAGCAAGGAGGAGCCGGGTTCTATCGTTGCCCGAATCCGGTCCGCAAGTTGCGCCGCATCGGCGGGCGCATCGGCAAACAACAAACGGTCGGACGGCAGCAGGGCGGAGGTTTTACGGCCTACCACACCCAAGCGGGGCAGAGTCGTGACCGTCCGGCGCATCAGCCAGCGGGCCGCCTGCTTGCTGGTGATCAGCAAAACGTCCCAACCGGCAGCATCCCATCGGGGTTCCAACAAGCGCACCTGCCGAAAGGGCAAGTGCCGGCAACGCCAGCCCCCGGCTTTCAGTCGATCGATTACGAATGGTTCGGGTGGGTCGATTTGCGTGAAGTAAAGGTCCAAGGTCAGCCTTTAAAAACGGGATGCAATAACATGGTCAGCGCCTCGTCCGCCAATTCCTCGGCGGTTTCGCCTTCCAGGTCGATGAACATGCGGGCCTGGGCCTTGTTCTCGAAGCCGCTGCTGAGGTTGCCCAGGAACAGTTTCAAACAGAAGCCCTTCTCGTTCCGTTGCACCAGGACGCCCAGCGGTAGCTGGCAGCCGCCCTCCAGGGCTTTCAGGATCCGTCGTTCCTGGCCTGTACAAAGCGCGGTTTCCTGGTGATGGAAAAAAGAGATATCGCGATCATCATCGGCCCGCATTTGCAGGGCCAAAGCGCCCTGGCCGGGAGCCGGCACCAGTAAAGGCGGCGGAGCGGGGTAAAGGTACAGGTCGGACATGTCGGTGTTCAGGCGGTTCAAGCCGGCGCGAGCCAGGATGACCACATCGGCCTCACCCTTCTGCATCTTGGCGATGCGAGTGGGCACATTGCCGCGGATGGGAACGAATTGAGCATCGGGAAAAAAATGCGCCAGCCCCGCCACACGGCGGTTGGAACTGGTGCCGATGCGCAATCCGCCCAGGTCGGGAAAATCCTTTTCGGTGTGATCCAACTCCCGGTTGGTCACAATGACGTCGTAGGGGTCCTCCCGTTCGGTAACAGCCCGCACGGCCAGGCCTTCGCTTTCGGCCGTGGGCAGGTCCTTGAGGCAATGGACGGCCAGGTCGATTTGCTTGTCGCGCAGGGCCTGCTCGATCTCGGCGGTGAAAAAACCCTTGCCCTCGATCTTGTCGAAACGATCTTTGACCACGTCGCCCTTGGTCGTGATGACTTGGATCTCGTTTTCGATATTGCGGGCGCTTAATTCGGAGGAGACCCAATTGGCCTGGACCATTGCCAACTTGCTTCCTCTGGTTCCAATTACAATCATTCCGGGAAACCCCAATCACATAGAGTCACATCACTCACCATTTAAGCACAAAAAGTGAGTGAATGCCTTGCCGAAAGCGCTGATTAGTCGCGGAACAGGGGCGCCTTTTCGGCAACCTGCCTGGTAAACGACTGTACGGCGGGCGTGCCCAGATCGCGAGCGACCCCTTTCAGGCCCAGGATCGGAATGGTAGTCAGTTTGCCGACCAGGCTGTTGGTCCAACCGCGCAGCATTTCCTGTTCGGCCTGGGAAAGGTCCGGCAACTCGGTTTTGATGAGTCGAGCCAGAGCCCGTTCGCCGGTTTCGCGATAGTGACTGGAAATTTCACGGCTGTAGACGGACAGGTCGCATTCCAACCATAACTGGTGCAGGCGCTCCAAACCCTCGTCGAAGATGGGTTCGGTCTTGGGGATCTCCGCTTCGCGGGCGGCGCGGTTGGCGGCCAACACGGCTTCCATCTCGCCCAGGTCCATGTAAATGGTATTGGGCAGGTCGCGCACATCCCGGTCGATGTCGCGGGGTAGGCCCGCATCCATCAGCAATACGTTGCCGCGATCGCGCATAAAGGCCGCGTCGAACAAAGGCCGGGAAGAACCGGTGGCGGTGACCATGGCGTCGAAGGGAACCGGGTTCGCCTGAAAATCGGCCAGGGTGATCGCGGTACCGCCGTATTGCTCGGCCAGGGCTTTGGGGAGGGTGCGGTTGACGAAAATCAGTTCCAACTCGGGAGACTTGGTAAAGGTAGGTAGAATACTCTGAATGAAGTGACCGGCCCCCACGAAAACCACGCGTTTGGAACCACACCGCGTATGCTCCATCACGCCGCGATAAGCCAGGGAGGCCATGGACACCACGTTACGGGTGATGTGGGTACGCGTGCGTACTTGCTTGGCAGCCCACAGGGCGGTTTCCATCAGCGCTTTCAGGCGGCGGGCCATGTGCTTGTGACGGGTTGCGGCCGCCGACTGATCTTTAATCTGTTTCATGATTTCGGTTTCGCCCAGAACCATGGAGTCCAGCGAGGAAGCAACGCGGAAAGCGTGCCGGGCCGCGGCAAAACCGTGTTTGCAGTAGAAGTCTTCAACCTGTAGATTCTCGCCCAGGTCCTCGTTGAGCAGGTTCAGGAAATCGACGCTGTCGTCAATGGGCCGGGTGCTGTAGATGTAGAACTCGCGTCGGTTACAGGTCTGCAAAAAGAAGATCTCGTCGAACTGTAAAGCGGCGCGCGCCCTGGCCAGAAACGGGGATATCTGCGACTTGTCCGACCATTGAACACGGGCCACCCTATCGAGGGGTGCTTGCTTGAAATTGGTCCCAATAAGGTAAAGAGAAGATTTCATGTACCATCCCAGGTTGTGTAGAGGCAAATAATACGACACGACCTCTACGCGTTTTAATGTACATGACCGACTGTCGTCCGACCAGCCGGAATCGATCCGACGGGGGTTAAACTATTGTGAACTGCTTCACAAAAAGTTAACATCATCCATATTCGGTGCCCGGCAACCGGCGCCGACAGGTTGATAATCCAGGGTGAAACTTATTTAAAATAGTAGGTTAAGCCAAAAAGTGAGCCGCCTCACACGAGGTAGCAGGAAGGATTGGAAAGATGAAGAGTACGTGGAACCAGAAGGTGTGGAATCTCGTGAAAACCATCCCGCGCGGCAAGGTAGCTTCTTACGGACAGCTTGCCGGAATGTTGGGACAACCCCGCAAGGCACGTCATGTGGGTTACGCGCTTCATCAGACTCCGGAAGACCTGGTTTTACCCTGGCATCGGGTTATCAACGCTCAGGGCCGCATCTCCTTCAGCGAGCACTCACAAGAATATCTCATGCAAAAAGCCATGCTGGAAGCGGAGAAAGTTACCTTCCAAGACGGTAACCGCATTGACATGAAGGTCTACGGCTGGCGCCCGAAGTAACGGAATCCCGTCGCCGGAGTAACCGGGTTTCGCCTAAAGACAATGGGTGAGCAAAAAAACGCTTGGGTCTTTTTTACGAAAGCTTGATCCATTACCGGACGATTTTGCGCTTATATGGGCATAAGTGCCGTGCTGTGATTCATCAATTGAATATTCCCGAGGTGCCCCTTGCAAATCGACCGGCATAAACTGATCACCGAAATCGTTGAAGCAGCGATCCAACTGCCGCCCGAACGGCGCACTTGTTTTGTTCGAGGCGCATGTAACGATGACGACGACCTCCAATCGGAGGTGGTTCGCCAAATATCCGTCACCTGATCATTCCCAAACATCGACCGGGCGGAAAAGATTCCGCCCTTTTTCGACTATTTCCCTACCAGTTTGTCGACTGCACGGTTCAGGGCCGGATCCTGCGGGTGACCGTTGAATAGAATCTTACCTTGAGGCGAGACCAGAACGGTGCGTGGAATACTGTCGATTTTCAGCAGGTTGGAGTAGGCGCCGTTCTTTTTCTCAACCAGCCAGGGACAGGTGATACCGTACTTTTTGGCGGTGCGAGCGGCCGCGGCCGTTTCGCCGTCGGTATTGATACCTACCCAGGTGACGCCCTTGGTTTCCAATTCCTTTGCGCGTTCTTCGATTTCGTCCATCATGACCATACAGGGTCGACACCAGGATGCCCAGAAATCCAGAATCAGGGCCTTCTTTCCTTTCATGATATCAGCCAGGGCCTTGGGGTTGCCCTGAGCGTCGGTGAGAGGGAAGTTCAAGGGCACCTTCAATTTGGCGGCCTTCATGTCGTTGATCCATTTTTCGTAGATACGGTTCAGCTTGGGCGCTTCCCACCAGGCTTGCTTGATATTGTGGGCAAAACCCTCCTCATCGTTCGCGTCCATGGCCATGCGAGCCTTGACGGCAAAGGTCAGGGAATAGAATTCCTCGGCGCTCATCAAGGAAAAATTACCGGGTCGCTCGGCGGTTATGCGCTCAAGATCTTCCAGAATGGAATATAGAAAAGGAAAATCGCCGTTGCGGAAACCGAAGGCCAGTTTGGCTTCGACCAGTCCCTGTTCCGATATTTTTTCTTTGGCTTCATCTAAACGGGCCAGGAAGTTGGATGTATCCAACCGCTGTTCCAGTAGGGCAATCAGGGTTTCTTTTTCTCCGGCAAGGGCGGCGCCGGCAAACAGGTGAACGGTTAAAAGCAAAGCGGTGGCTTTCATTGGGCAACTCCTTCACCCGAACTATGCCCTTTTCTATGCCCGGGGTCAAGAAAGAAGCCCGGTTTTAGCAGGGTGTCGTCAAAGTCAAAGGGATTTGCAGGTTGTTACGCGAGCATCCGGCACCGAACCGACCCTCGCTTGAGGGAAATTGAAAAACCGATGTATAAAACAACTAACCAATGCTTTTTGAATATATAAACAACTTTTGACAAAAATTCATCCTTTTTGGGCGTTAAATAGGTCAATCGGTCGAAAATCATCAACTTTTTTTCTAAAAGACCCCTTGGATCGACACTGAGGGGTCTGTTGCCCGAGAATGGGACCGGTTGACACGCGTCAGGGTGGTTCCGTTCTCGGGAACAGGACCGTCTTCGGGGTCGAAGACCGGTTCCATTCCCGAGATTGGTGCTACCTGAACAACCCGAAGTCGGTTCCAATCCGGGAAAAGTACCCAACGAAGCATCAACCCGGGTTGTTTTTAGCGGAAATACGTCTGTAGGTCTCGGCCAGGGAGGCTCCAAACCAGGCATGAAGTTGTGAAAAAGACGGCTCATGGCGTCAAAATCGAGAAAAGGTACGGCTTCGTGAGTTCTCGGCGTCCGGTTTTCGGGCTCTAAACTCCCTTTTCAAGTCTGGAAAGTCCGATTCCCGGCCGCTGTGTTGTATTTTTCTTTTTGACAATACCACTGCCCGAGAACGGTGCTAGGTTTCGTTTTCAAACTGGTTATGTCGCCGGGAATGGAACCGATGTCAAGCGGCAGCGATTGCGGTTTACCTGCACAGGAAAAGTAGCGGGGTTCCGATGCCGGAACCCCTGGTTTCCAAGGCCGCTGTCCGTGTTCTTTACAAGGGACAGAAGTCCTATGGAATTTGTTATATGTTCTTCCGAAGGCTGTTGCTCTCGCTGCAGGAAAAAGTGAGATCCGAGAGCCGTTCCCTTCGGAACCAATGGCTCGCGTGGCGTTGGCTTTTGGTTTCTCCGACGCCAACAAACCCAACCTCGCTAATGCTCCAAGAATCGGGCGAGCGTCGGGTCGTCGAAGATGGGTCGGCTCAGCAGGGTTTCATCGGTGAAGGTAACCAGGGCCGTGCCGGTTTCTCGGGCGGCGTCGCGCCAGGCGTCCTGGTGCCTGGTCAGGGTTTCCTTGTAACGGCGTCGGGCGGCCTCGTCGATGCGGATTTCTCGCACCGCGCCCGTTTCCGAGTCCGTCAGCCGGCGCATGCCGCCCAATGCCGGGTTCAGGTCGCTTTCGGCCAGGACCTGTACAACCAGCACCGCGGCCGCTTGTTCGATCAGTTTGCCCAGGAAGTGGTGGGGATCGGCCGGGAACAGCAGGTCACTGAGTAGGATGCGCACGCCCTGGCGGCGCCAGCGTGGTCGCGATACATCGACGGCTTCTGCCGGTGAGGTGCTTGCCTTCAGTTCCAGGCGCTCCCAGGTCAACGGGTCGCCGCCGCTATTGGCCAGGGGCCGGCAATCACTTGCCGTGCGCCAACAGGTGTGTGAAAAGCTGCTGTTGCCCGCGACCGCCGCAAAGAATCCGGTGAGAAAGATCAGCGCCTCGGCCTTGCGGGTTTCCGGCAGGTCCATGGATGCCGAGCCGTCGGCGATCAGGTCCAGGTGCGGCGTGATCTCCTCGTGGTAGCGCTTGACGATCAGTTTGTCCGTGCGCGCGTAGGCGTTCCAGTCGATATGGCGCAGGTCGTCGCCTGGTTGGTACTCGCGGAAGTCCTTGTACTCCAGTGAACTCCCCGCCCGGTTGCCGCGACGAAAGCCGGCCTTGCCGCGCGGGTCGCGGGTCAGTTCGGCGAAACGGCAATGAGCCGCCGCGCGCATGCCCTCGCTCAGCGTCGTGCGGTAATCGAACACCTAGGACGCCTCCGTTTCCGTTGCCGGGGCGGGTTCCGGTTGCGGGGGTATCATGGGCCCCAGCGGCAGGAAACGCCGCCGGCCGTCGATCAACCATCTCACGCGCATGGCCAGCATAATCAGCACCCAGGCCGCGGCGCAGGCCAGATAGAAAAAGCGCCAGGTGTCGTTAGGCAGCGCGAAGGGATTGAACAGATGGTAGATGCCGTTCCTGGAAATAGAGGTAAAGTCGTTCGGATTGATCAGGAAGGCGAGCACCCACCCGCCGATCACCATCACCGCCAACAGGATCAGGGCGATCAGCCAGACATGGTTTTTGCTGACCCGTTTCGCCAGGAACGTGTGGTGCAGGATGTGGGCCGCAAAGGTGTAGCCGACCGCGTGCAGGGCAAAGCCCACGAAAATTTGCAGGTCCTCGTTATTGAACTTTGAATGGACGTTAGCGGCAATGATCAGGGTCACGGTGAGAAGCGAGAGACACCACAAGACCCCGTTGGGGGCGCCGCTGTAGAACAGATAGACCATCGACCGGCCCAAAGGGCTGCCCGGTATCTTGCGCCGTACCCTGGGACCCCACTCCTCCCGTTCGGAGACAGCCACGAACAGGGCAATGATCAGGGTGATCAGGGAGAAAACAGTCCAGACCTGGATTCCGTTCGAGTAGCCTGTCAAAACGACGGCGGCGCCGCTGAAGAACCACATGACGGTGATCCACTGCCGTAACGGCTTGGCCCGGTTGGCCGAGTGCGGCTTGATCAGCGCTACCGCCATCTGGTAGAGGATCACGGTCAAGAAGACCACGATAACGGTGAAACCGATCGCTTCTTCCAGTTGATCCAGAATGGTGGTACCGCGGCTCGCCATGTTGCCCATAATGGTGATCGTACTGATAAAAATGGTCACCAGTATGGATAAGGTTCCCAGTCCCAGCGTGGTTTTGAAAGCGCGACTCACCGGCAATACGGCAACGAACAGGGCGAATTGCAGGCTGACCATACACATCATCAACGAGGTGCCGACCATGGAAAAGACCATCTTGAAGTCGACCCCGCGCAACATGTAGGTGGTGGTCATGAAAGGCAGGGTGGCGAAGAGGAACAAGACCGTAAGAATCATACCCGCCAGTAGCTTACCGCCGGCAATACGGTGGGAGGGCAGGGTGGTGATGAACAACAGGTCCGTGTTGTCCTGGTTACGCTCAAAACCCAGGCGCACGGCCATGGAGATAGGCACCAACACGATGCCCGCGAAGAGGAATATGCTGTTGAAGACGATCAGCAGATCGAGACCGACCCTGGGATTGGCCGCGATGCCCTCGCTGCCCAGGTAAAGGCTCATGCACAGCAGCAGCACCGCCTCGTAAATGATCAGCATAATGGGGATCATCCTGCCGCGCATGGCCTGACGCAGTTCCTTGACCACGATGGGGTTCACGCGGTCGTCCAGTCGACCCACCATTTCCAGGAATCCACTCATTGCACCTTCCCCCTGGTTACCTTCATGAACAAGTCCTCCAGGTCCGCCTGTTCCTGGCCGTATTCCACGATGGCAATGCCCTGACCGATCAAATGGGAAAGAAGGTCGCTACAGGTTTTGTCATCGGCAGGAACCGCGCAGAAAACCTCGCCTTCCAGCAGTTGGTGCTCGGAGGCATAGGGAACTTCCAGAAGAGCGCGATACAGTTGGTCGGGATCGCCCAGCGGTTTGATCCTCATGGTGCGCAGGGCGTCCTCGCGAACCAGGATCTCTTTCAGGTGACCGGCCCGTTGCAAGCGGCCCTGCTCGATAATTACCACGCCGTCGCACAGTTCCGAAAGTTCATCGAGAATGTGAGAGCTGATGAAGATGGACTTGCCGGCTTCGGCCAGGGATCGTATCAACTCGCGTAACTCGATGCGCGCGTTGGGGTCCAGGCCCGCGGCGGGTTCGTCCATAATCAACAGGTCCGGGTCGTGCAGCAGGGCTCTGGCCAGGCTGACGCGCTGCTTCATGCCCTTGGAAAGGTGTACCAGTTCCTTTCCGCGCAGGGGGGTCACGCCCGTGAAGTCCTCCACGCTTTGAACCACGGTTCTGCGTTGCGTCCCGCGTATTTCGTTGGCCCGCGCAAAGAAATCAAGGTATTCGTGAATGGTGATGTCGCGGTGGGCGGGCAGGGTGTCGGGGACATAACCCACGCGGCGCCGAGCCTCCTCGGGCTGCTCTACCACCGAAACGCCGTCGATGCGCACGTCGCCTGAGGTGGGTTCGTCCAGGGTGGCCATGATGCGCATGGTCGTGGTTTTGCCCGCGCCGTTAGGACCTACGAAGCCGAAGACCTGGCCCTCATGAAAGGAGAAGTTGAGGCCGTCCACGGCCCGAACCCCATTGGTGAAGAAGCGTTTGAGGTCAATGACTTGGACTCTCAAGGTTTGACCTCCCGGGTGCCGATCACTACCGACCAGGCGGTCAGTTCGTTCACGCTTTCCAGGTGTCCGCCGAAAAAGGGACTTTCCTGCAACACGGCCAGGTATTGGCCCGGTTGCAGGAGGGAAGCGGCCATATTGACGGAGGGCCGATAGAGGTCCAGATTGGCCAGGGACCAGTCGGAAAGGTAAAGCGAGCGAATACTCTCGGGTTCACCTGTTACGGGCAAAGAGAGTCCGCCGAGTTTGGCGCGGGCTCCGGCCGCAATGGACTCCGCGGCGTAAAGCCTGCCGTCCTCACCGGCCACATACAGCATCTCGATGTCGGCGCCCAGACCGTTGACCACTTCCAGGTTCTCGCCGCTGCCGGTCACCACCAGGCGTTCACGGCGGCTTTCGGTATGCCGCACCTTGTAGTAAAAGGGCAGGCGCGAGCGCACCCAGCCCGCGGCCAGGTTCTGGTCCCGGCTCCAATCGACGGAGAGAAACCCGCTTTCTATATACTGGAAGTCGGGATGCACATCGGCATCCTTGGGGAAATGCAGGCCGGAATCCCGGGTCAGCGGCGAATAGATACCGCCCAGGCCCAACGTGGTGGCCATGTGGTTTTGCTCGTCGAGCAGGGTAATGGACTCCAGGCGTTGTCTAGTGGCGGTTCCCTCGGAAAAAACGGCGAAGACCACCACGGTCAGGGTAGCCACCAGGGAAATTGCGGGTACGGTCCACAGTAACCAGATACGTTTGCCGCGTCGAGCCAGGACGAGCAGGTTCAACGGCCCCATGAGTAGCGCGAAAACGATCAGTAACCCGAAGAAACCGCGAACCGGTGTGCGCAATTCCTCGACGACCGGGATCATCTCGGAAAGGCCGGGTGCATTCTTGCCGGGATAGGGCGGCCATGTCATGAGGGAGCCGACCAGGAACTTGCGGGTTTCCTCATCCAGATCGAAAACGCCGCCGTCAAAGGAAAATACCATACCGAAACCCAGACCGTGGACGGTCACCTGATTGACGCGTCGAGCCTTAGTCAATCCCTCCAGGGGTAGGTTCTCGTTATTTTCATAAATCAACAGGCCGCCGCCGTTGCGCGCGTACATTTGCAGGGCATTGCGACCGTCAGGACTCAAACGGTCCCATTCGGCGCGAGAGAGGGCTGTCAGTTCGAAGCTGCTGTAATCCAACCAGTTCGAACCCCATGCCTCGATCTGAGCCGTGGTTTCCCTCAACTCCACGCCCATACCCTTGGTATAGATGCTTCGGTAGGCTTTAACCAGGTCCAGCGAGCGCGTGGTGAGTACCGCGTGACGTTTTTCGCGGAACAACATGGGGGTGCTTCGAATGGCCAGAGATGCCGTCTGGGGCGAGGGCACACCGTCGATATCGACACCATAGGTGACCGGCGCCGGCACCCAGGACCATACCGGTAAATGGATCCGGGAGGTGGCTCCCGGTTGCAGTGTCACGGAACGGCGGATCTCGTTGACCGCCTGCCAACGGGAACTGTAGGGGTCGGTAAAGTACAGGTCCACCTTGTGTGTTTTTTCCGTGGAAAGGTTGGTAAGGGTGAAATAGTAACCGATATAGCCGTGATTGGCCTCGGCAGAAGGAGAGCGCTCGTCGGCGATCAAGATATTGCCGAAACGGTGCTCGGAGGCCGGCACAGGCAGGCAACTACAGATTACAAGGATCGCTAAACAAACTCTCAAGCTGTCAAAGCCTCCTGGCTATTCTCCTGCAAGGGCAACGCCCTCGGGTAGGGAAAGACCGGTTTCGTCCATACCATCCAGCAGATCCCGAACCAGGTCGATGGTGGTCACGCCGTCCACCCGGGCTTTATAGGTGGGAATGATGCGGTGGTTCAGGGCGTGCTCGGCCACGGCGCGCACATCGTCGAAGCCCACGGTGGGACTGCATCGCAGCAAGGCGGCGGCGCGCGCGGCCTCGGCGATGGCAATGGCGGCGCGCGGCGAGGCGCCGAAGGCAACGTAATCGCCGATACGCTCCGAGGCTTCCTCGCCCTTGGGGTGGGTGGCGCGCACCAATCGGCTGATGTAATGAGCCACGGGTCGCGGCAGGTGGATGCCGTCCATCACCTGGAAGAGGTCTTCCAGTTCGGCCTTGTTCAGGTGGCGCTCGACTTTGGGCGGTTCGCCGCGATGCCGGGTGGCGATGATTTGGGTCATGGTTTCCACGTCCAAATCGCCCACGTGCAGCTTGAAGAGGAAACGGTCCAACTGAGCCTCGGGCAGCGGGTAGGTGCCTTCCAGGTCGACCGGGTTCTGGGAGGCCATGACAAAGAAGGGACGCGGCAAGTCACGCGTGGTGCCCAACAGGGTGACGCAACGCTCCTGCATGGCCTCCAACAGGGCCGACTGGGTCTTGGGCGAGGCGCGGTTGATTTCGTCGGCCAGCATGACATTGGTGAACACGGGTCCGGGCCGAAACACCATTTCGCGACCGCCGCCGGCTTTTTCTTCCAGGATGTGGGCTCCCAGGATATCGCTGGGCATGAGGTCGGGCGTAAACTGGACGCGATTGAATCCCAGTTCCAGAACATCCCCCAGCGCTTTAACCAGGGCGGTTTTGCCAAGACCGGGCATGCCTTCCAGCAGGAGGTGCCCGCGGGACAATACGGCCGTCAGCACCAGGCGGTGCAGTTCCTGACGGCCAAGCAGAATGCGATCCAACTCTTCCAAAACCAGTCGGGCGGAGGCCGCGGCCCGTTCAAGCGTTTCGGGAGACAACAATTCTGTGTGGTCGGGGGTTGTCATAAGCAATTTCCTCGAGGTGATCTTACAGCGCACTCTATTCTATACAAGAAACGTAACTCCAAGGTATTTTGGCTTAGTTTTTTATCGACAACTTGCGATTACCCGGCAAACCGGGACTGTCGAAACGGGGGTTTTATCCAGCGCTGTCGGCAATTCAGGAGGCCAGATAGTTCACCAGGCTTTGCTTGATGAAATAGTTCCAACCACCCTCGCAGCTCTCCCTTTTGAATTCCGGGATGTCGTAGGAAAAGTCTTCCAAAACGGTCGCCGTTACTCTCAAGCCGACGGCATCGCCGGCGCCGAACAACTCGAAAGCCACGGTTGAATCACCGGCATAGCCTTCGTACTGCCATCGGTAGGTTATTTTTTGGGCGGGAATGACCTCGATGATCTCCCAACGATGCGGGAATTCCCTTTCCCCGGTGCTCACGTTGAATTGTGTCTTGAAACCGACGGCGGGCTCAAAGGCGGGGATATTGTCGAAAAACCAGCGGCGCATTTGTGCTGCCTCGGTGATCGCTTTCCAAAGCGTGTCTCGATCCACGGCAAAAGTCTGTTCAACGATAACGGGCGGGTCGCTCTTCTTCATGTCGCCTCCATCCGACCGGGGTATTCAGGTCATTATAAGCTTGTTCCGATCATCCAAGGCTTGCCAATTATCGGCGCGGGGTCGATAATGTAAGCCCGCCGAGGCGGCAGGACGGCATGATGACTCAACACTATATATGCAGCATGTGCGCAACTACCTATCCCGTGAGCCCCGAACTCATGGTTTGTCCCGCCTGTACCCGTGAACAGCGCTGTTACGAACCCTTGCGCGGTGTTTTGGAAGTGGTCTACGAATCCTTCGATCCGCGACGCCCCTTCGGCGACCTGGTTCGCCTGGAAGACCTTTCGGTTCTGCCCGTGGGTAACACCCCGCTGTGTCCCGCTCCGGGATTGCGGCGGCATTGCGGCGTCGACAACCTGTTCGTCAAATACGAGGCCGGTAATCCGACCGGCAGTTACAAGGACCGCGCCTCCCTGTTGGTGGCCGCTTTCGCCCGTCGTCACGGTTACAAGGAGATTGCTCTGGCCTCTTCCGGCAACGCGGGTTCTTCCATGGCCGGGATCGGCGCCGCCTGCGGCTTGAAAGTCACCCTTTTTCTACCCAAGACCGCGCCGCGCGCCAAGATGGTTCAGGCGTTGCAATACGGCGCACGATTGATCCTGGTGGACGGCCCCTATGACCTTGCCTACGAATTGTCCCTGCAATGGACCGCAAAATACGGCGGCATGAATCGCAACACCGGGTATCATCCCATGACCAACGAGGGTAAAAAAAGCGGCGCCCTGGAACTGGTCGATCAACTGGGTTACGCCCCGGATCACGTGTTCGTTCCCACCGGCGACGGCGTAATTTTGGCGGGCATCCTCAAGGGTTTTCGCGATCTGTACAGTGTCGGTATGATCACGGCCGTCCCCACGCTTTGGGCCGTTCAGGCGGAAGGCAGCAGTCCCCTGTGCCGCGCCTTTGAAACCGGGGTCTTCGATCAGGAGCCCGCCGCCACGATTGCCGACTCCATTTGTGTCGCTGTCCCGCGCAACGGTTATTATGCGCTGGCCGGCCTGAAACGCCATGACGGCCGCTGTATCGCCGTCAGCGACGAGGCGATCCTGGAAGCGCAACAATTGCTGTCCCGCACAAGCGGCTTGTTCACCGAGCCCGCGGGCGCCGTGTCCCTGGCCGGTTACCTGGCCGCACGCAAGAGTATCGGTGAAGGCGAAACCGTGGTCCTCATGGCCACGGGCAGCGGATTGAAAGATATTGACGCGGCCATGAAGAAGGTGTCCATGCCGAGCCGCGCCGTGACCGACCTGGACCAGATCGAGGAGCATGTCCCATGAGTCGTTTTACCGTCGATGCCTTACAAAGAGATCAAAACGCCGCCTGGTGTCGGGAGCGCGGTATACGCATTCCTACCCTGGCCCAGATGCGCGATCCCGCGACCATGCCCGAGGCTGTCGTCAACGAACTGGCCGATATCGGCTTGTGGGATGTTCACCCGCGCAACCTGTTCCGCATCACCTGGAAGAATGAGCCGGTGGCCAGGGGCGGAAGCTTCGGCGATGTCAACCATGTGGTCATGCCGCCCGCGTTAACCGGCTGTCGCGCCAATATCCTGGCTTTATGCGGGAAGTGGTTTCCCACCGGCGCGCACAAGGTGGGCGCGACCTTCGGCTGTTTGGTTCCCAAATTGATCACCGGCGCCTTCAACCCGGAAACCACCCGCGCCGTCTGGCCTTCCACCGGCAACTATTGCCGGGGCGGCGCTTATGTGAGCAAACTTCTGGATTGCGCCTCGATCGCCATCCTACCCGAGAACATGTCCCGCGAGCGATTCGCCTGGCTGGAGAACATCGCGGGCGAGGTCATCGCCACGCCGGGCTGTGAGAGCAATGTCAAAGAAATCTTCGACGCCTGTTGGGAATTGCGCCGCACTCGCGACGACATCCACATCTTCAACCAGTTCAGAGAATTGGGTAATCCCATGTGGCATTACCAGGTCACCGGCGCCGCCGCCCTGGAAGCGCTGGAGCGGGCCATGCCGCAAGGTCACCGCTTTGTGGGTTCGGTCTTCTCCTCCGGCAGCGCGGGTACCCTGGGCGCGGGTTACCGCCTGAAAAAACACTTCCCCAGGGCTAAACTGGCCGTCAGCGAGGCGCTGCAATGTCCCACTCTCCTCTACAACGGCCACGGCGACCACCGCATCGAGGGCATCGGCGACAAACACGTGCCCTGGATTCACGACGTGCACAATACGGACATGATCATCGGCGTGGATGACGAGGACGCTATGCGCCTGCTGCGTTTCTTCAACGAACCGGAGGGGCGCAAACGCCTGATCGCCGCGGGCGTCCCGGAAGAGCTGACCGAACGCCTGGACCTGATGGGCATCTCCTGCATCGCCAACCTGGTCGCCGCGATCAAAATGGCCCGCTATTATGAATTGACCGAGCGGGACTGGCTGGTCACGGTTTTCACCGATTCACTGGACCTGTACGCCTCCCGCCTGGACGAATTGACCGAACAACGCGGCCCCTACCATGAAGGCCAGGCCTGGCGAGACCTGGAACTATTGCAAGGACTGGACGTGGAACATGTCCTGGAACTGCGCTACCCCGACCGCAAGCGCGTCCACAACCTGAAATACTTCACCTGGATCGAACAACAGCAACGGGACGTCGCGGAACTGGAAGCCCAATGGTCTGACCATGAAAACTACTGGTCGAAAGCCCTGGAATGCGGCGATGAACTGGACAACCTGATCCAAGACTTCAACGAAAGAATCCAGTCCGGCAGTTGAGCCGGGTTCTACAGAGCATTTGCAAACTTGAAATCCACGGGCGGCCGAGCCGATTGCCCGGCCGCCTTGCGTGTGGGCAGGTTCTCCGGTTCGATCAGTAGATTTTTATACGGCGTATCGGGTTACCATGGCGCGAACGTCGGTATTGGCCGGTTTCAGGGAGCGGAGGGCACGTTTTCCCTCGGGGCTGTTTCTCAAAAAGGGGAGAATCCTGGCGGCGTGTGCCGAAATGGACCGGCCCGTCGAAATCGACGGGCCGGTCTTTGCTGCAGCCCCTTGTCGTCGGGAGGTTCCGCTCACTGATAAAGGAATCGGACAGAGTTATTTCCAAGCGATGGCCCAAGAGGTCCGATTCTGTAATGGTCTCGGTCTTGGATTGGGGAAATGGGAACATGACATCGGAGGTCGGTTTATCGGTGGTATCGGGTTTCATCATGTGTCCGCTCCGTGACCCGGCCGTTGGGCATTGGTGATCTGGGGAGTGGCCCCGTGCACCTCCTAAAGAGCAACGGTCATGCCGGCACGGATTTCAAAGCGATTCATTAGTCCGATCATTCTTGAAAAAAAGCAGATAGATCTTTTGACACGTTCAGGCATTCGTGTTCCGGTTTTCCGGTTCAGTGTTCTTGCCTTCTGGTTTACAGGATGAATGTCCAGACTGTCAGACGAAGGACTTTGCCGGCGTCATAAAGGCCGGCTACTGATTTCCCCGTTTGACGGCTTCGCCGGTAAACGGAACGAAGCGAACCAGCATCACGACCTCACGTTGAATGGAACCGTCCGCATGTTTGGTCAACAGCAGAAGTTGTTGGGCGCCGTTCCTCGGCCCCATCGGCAGGACCATACGGCCGCCGGGCTTCAGTTGATCGGTGAGCGGTTTGGGAATATGATCCGGGGCGGCGGTTACCATGATGCCGTCGAAGGGTGCGTGTTCAGGCCAACCTCGGTAACCGTCGCCATGACGCACGGTGATATTGGTATAACCCGCGTCGTAGAGATCATTCCTGGCGCGAGCGGCCAGGGGGGCGACGATCTCGATGGTATAAACGTGTTTGACCAGTTCGGCGAGGACGGCTGCCTGGTAGCCCGAGCCGGTACCGATTTCCAGAACGATGTGGTCTTTTGACGGCTTGAGCAATTGGGTCATGGCGGCGACGATATAAGGCTGGGAAATGGTCTGGCCATGACCGATGGGCAGGGGTTGGTCCGTATAGGCTCGATCCTTCAAGGGTTCGGGGACAAAGCGGTGCCGTTCCACGCGGCCCATGGCGTCCAATACGGCTGGGTCAGTAATATCGCGGGCGGCCAGTTGACGGGTTACCATGTCGTTCCGATTTGGTTCATAGGGGTCGGGTTGAGAAGGAAGCGGCGCTTTGCAAGCGGCCAGGACGAACACAAGCCAGAAGGGGAAACGCATACCGGACCTCCCGGGAACGGCGTTACCTCTATTGTACACCCGTTTCGAGCTGAAGATTTTTCCGGGCTAAATAAAATAGTCCCTTCACAGCTGACCCGAGAGGGTTGGTGCGAAGGGACGTGCTTGAGGAAGTGGGCAGAATGTCGTCAAAGTAGGGGGAATTTGCAGGTTGTCAGGTGAGTTTCCGACACAGAGCCAATCCTCGCTTCAAAAAGACAGAAAGAAAGTCGGTGCATAAAACAACTAAGCAACATGCGAAGTTGCATAAGTGCCTATTTGATTGAAAGATGTTTTTGTTATTCCCGGGAACAATCGAATATTTTAGGCATTGACCTTATGTGTTCCCGGGAACAATCGAGCACCGGACGCCGACTTTTCATGCCTTCCCGGGGAGATTGGAGTCAATTAGACGTTGTTACCGGCTAACATGCACGACTTTGGCGAGGCCCTGCTCGTTAAGACCCGTTAAGCGTTAAGACGCGTTAAGACGTCTTTACTTCCCATTGGGAGCAACTTAGGATATGATACTGGGTCCGAGTTCGGCCGTTTTGTCGGCGCGTTTCCGGTCTTCCCAACGGGCCGACGGCGTCAGGTTACGGGTGAAACGATCCTACACCTGCACGACTCATAGAGAGAGGTTATCTTGACCGGCAAACACAATGAATTGATCGCAAAAGAGGGCTGGATCTTCCTGTTCCCCATGATCGCGCTGGCGCTTATCAGCCTGATTCTCAAGTTCTCCATCATCGTGACGGTTGTCTTTGCCGTCCTGGCTTTTTATGTTGCCTGGTTCTTCCGCAATCCCTATCGTCAGATCCCCGAGGATCCCGCCGCCGTCGTCTCTCCCGCGGACGGCAAAGTCGTGGGTGTTCACCAACTGGATGACGGGCGCCATTTAATTACCATATTCCTCAATGTCTTTAATGTACATGTCAATCGCAGCCCCATCCAAGGCACCGTGGAAGAAGTCACCTACACCTCCGGTAAGTTCCTGGCAGCTTACAAACCCGAGGCCTCCGAGATCAACGAGCGCAACAAACTGGTGATCGACGACAACGGCTTTCGGGTAGAGGTGACCCAGATTGCGGGTCTGATCGCGCGGCGGATTATCTGCTGGGTGAGTCAGTCCGCTCAATTGGCGCGTGGTCAGCGCTTCGGCCTGATCCGCTTCGGCTCGCGCATGGACGTGGTCTTGCCGGAAGGATGTGAGATCCTGGTCAAGGTGGGCGACATCACCAAGGGTGGTTCGCATATCATCGCCAGGCGTAATTAACGCCGGAGTCCCCCGGCATCAGCGTGACTCGGCGATCTTGTGCTGAGAGGTCTTTTGAGGGTTAAGAGATGATTGAAACCAAACGGAAACCGGTACGCAAACCAGATTGGCTGCGCGTCAAACTGAGCGGCGGCAACAACCATCATGCCTTGAAAACCGATCTCAGAAGCAAGAACCTGTTCACCGTTTGCGAAGAAGCGCGCTGTCCCAATATCGGCGAGTGCTGGTCGCAGAAGACCGCCACCATCATGATCCTGGGCGAGACCTGCACCCGCGGTTGTCGCTTCTGCGCGGTGTCCTCCGGCAACCCACGCGGTTGGTTGGACCCGTTGGAACCGCAAAAATGCGCCGAAACCGTGGCGTCCATGGGTCTGAACTACGTGGTCATCACCTGCGTCGACCGGGATGACCTGCCCGACGGCGGCGCCGGTCAATTCGCCGGAGTAATCCAAGCGGTCAACGAAGCCCGGCCGGAATGTTTCGTGGAAGTACTGACCTCGGACTACCAGGGGCGTCGCGACGACATTCGCACCGTTGCCGAAGCCGGGCCCGACGTGTTTGCCCACAATTTGGAGACCGTGCGACGCTTGACGCCCCGCGTTCGCGATCCGCGCGCGTCCTACGATCAAAGCCTGGAAGTACTGGCCTATGTCAAGGAGTTGGAGCCCCGGCGCATCACCAAAACAAGCCTCATGCTGGGCCTGGGCGAGACGCGGGAAGAGATCTTGACCGCCCTGGCCGATATACGCTCGGTGGGCGTGGATGTGGTCACCCTCGGGCAGTACCTGCAACCCACGCGGAAGCACCTGGAAGTTGAAGAATACCTCAGCCCGGAAGCCTTTGACGAATTGGCCGACCGGGCGCGGGAAATGGGTTTCCTTTATGTGGCCTCGGGTCCGTTGGTTCGATCTTCCTACAAGGCCGGAGAATACTTCCTGGCCAATGAACTGGCCCGCCGCCAGGCTTTCGATGTGCGTGGTACAATAGAGGTATGACCCCGCACTTATTCGCGTTGAGACAGACAAGGAGCAACATGAATGGCTGAATTCAATCTGCCGGAAATCGGCGAGGGCGTGGTTGAAGGAGAGATCGTGGAATGGTACGTCTCTGCCGGAGATCGCGTGACCACCGACCAACAACTGGTATCCGTACTCACCGACAAGGCAACCGTCGAGATTGCCGCCGACTTCAGCGGCACCATTACCGCCGTTTTCGGCGGTGAGGGCGATATCGTGGCCGTCGGCGGCAAGTTGTTGGAATACAGTTTGGAAGACATGCCCGCCGCCGCGCCGCCCGCACCGAAGAATACCGGTGAAGCTACCGCGCCCAAGAAACCCGCGGGTCAGGTCATCGAGTTCCCGCTGCCGGAAATCGGCGAGGGCGTGCTCGAGGGCGAGGTCGTGGAATGGGCCGTGGCGCCCGGCGATGAAGTTGTCGCCGATCAAGTGGTCGTTTCCATTCTCACCGATAAGGCCACGGTGGAAATTACCGCGCCCGCCGCGGGCAAGGTCCTGGAGACCTCCGGTGAAGCCGGGGATATGTTGCGGGTGGGTCAGGTCATCATGAAGTTGCAGAGTACCGGCGAAGGCGTGCCCGTGCCGCCGGAGGCCGGGGAACCCGCCGCGGAAGAAGCGACGGTTGCCGTTGCGGCTGCCGCGGCTGTCGGCGATGTGGACCCTGCCTCCAATCCCTCCATCAGTTCCTTCGGTACGCCCCTGGCTACGCCGTCCGTGCGTCGCTTTGCCTCCGCTAAGGGCATCGATCTGCGCCGCGTGCGCGGAACAGGACCCAAAAACAGAATTACGCGTGCCGATGTCGAACGCACCCTCAGCACTCCGGCAGCCGCGAGGCCCGCGGCCCTCCCCGCTCAGGTAACCGTTCCCGCTACGCCCCCGGCAAGGCCGGTATCTCCCAAACCCGCCGCACCCCCGGCAAGGCCGTCATCGGCTCAACCGGCCGCACCCCCGGTGAAGCCCGCGGTTGCGCCGGTTGCCGTCCCCGCTTCCCAAGCTGAGACGAGAGAGCGTATTCGCGGCTTACGCAAAGCGATTCACAGCGCCATGACCCGCTCTAAGAGCATCGTTCCCCACTTTACCTATGTGGATGAAGTGGAAATGGATGCATTGGTAGACCTGCGCGGCCGTCTGAAAGACGAAGCGGCGGCTCAGGGCGTCAAGTTGAACTATCTGCCCTTTATCGCCAAGGCCGTGACCCTGGCGTTGAAGAAGTTCCCCATTCTAAACAGTTCCGTGGATGACGTCGCCGGCGAAATCGTTTACAAGCAAACCTACAATCTGGGTATCGCTACCGCCACGCCGAACGGCTTGTCCGTGCCCGTGGTCAAGGAAGCCGATCGCAAATCCATCCTGCAACTGGCCGAAGAGATCGCGGCCGTTACGGACAGGGCCAGAAAGCTTAAGTCCACCATGGACGACATAAGCGGCGGCACCTTCACCATAACCTCTCTCGGCCGCATCGGCGGATTGTTGGCTACACCCATCATCAACTATCCCGAGGTCGGCATCCTCGGTATTCACAACCTCCAGGAACGCGCCGTGGTGCGCGACGGACAGATCGTCATTCGTAAGATGATGAACTTATCGCTGTCATGCGATCACCGTGTGGTGGACGGAGATGTGGCCGCCACTTTCGTGCAAGATGTCAAGGCGTTCCTGGAAGAACCCGGTAAATTGATGCTGCAAATGATTTAAACTCAAAACACTTTTAATTGAGGAGTTGAAGTAAAGATATGCGTGGTTTCCTAGAATTTAGGGCTTAAGCATTGATCTTTATTCGCCGATTCCTTAATCTTAGGTTAGGCATTTTTGACGACCTGGAAACAGTAAGCCTCTCTGGAAGGTTCAGCGTATGAAAGTCGAGTATATCAACCCGTTTATAGAATCAACCCTGAAGTCCTTGGAAATGATGGCCCAGATCTCGGCCACCCGGGATGATCTGTCCCTTAAACAGGACTTGATCACCACCTATGACATTTCCTCCATCGTCTCCCTGACCGGAGAGGTAGAGGGCTCTATCATCGTGTCCATGCCGACGGCTCTGGCTTGCAAGGTAGCGACGAATCTGTTGATGGAAGAATGCACAGAGCTGGACCAGAATGTGCAGGATGCTATTGGTGAGATGGGTAACATCATTGTGGGTGACGCCCGCCGTGCTCTGGTAGCCCTGGGTAAAAATGTGACGATCTCCCTGCCGAACATCGTGCTCGGTCAGGGCCATGTTATTTCTCGTAAGGGCATTCCGTGTATCGCTATTCCGTTCAACACGGAATTCGGACCCTTTGAAGTGAACGTGGGCCTTAAAGAAACCTGATCCGCCTTCTTTTCTGGGCGAAAGCGCCCGGGATTACCCGGCACGGCTCATCGATCGGAGCCGTGTTTGGGTGTGATCCCTTCATATTGCCGAAGCCAGGTTTGCCTGCCCCAGGATTTCCATAAAGCCAGGTCTTCATCGTTCAGTTGATCGCGATGCAAGTCCAGGAGAAAGAACAGCGGGAACTTACTATTGTATCCGGCGTCTTTTCCCAAGGTACGGATAGCCGCCGCTTTTTCACGGATGGAATCATAAGCGCCGGAATACAAATCAGTAGGTTCGGTTTCGGGATACAGTCCATGGCGGATGTTCAGCAGAGCCAGCCCCCTTAGATTGATCTCGTACTGAATCAATTCGGTCATAAAGAGTTGGTTCAGCGCACGCATATTGAAGGGCCACTCGTAGAATGACGCGTGCAGCAACTCACGAATATGAGCCAGTTCGCCGTGCGCCTCGGAGAAGGGAACCGGTTCCCAGATCAAGCGATCCAGCTTTGCCGATGTCAGCGCGGCGGTCGGCTCGAAGGGGCGTCCGTAAAGCAGTGCATAGGTCTCCGAACCCCGCTCCGCTTGACCCGGTGGGATCCGGTTGATGTAGTCGATCAAGTAACCCATGGAGGCCAGGTAGATCAGGGCGGGCGCAACGAGCGGTCGAAATGACAAGACGAGCGCCGGAGGTCGGTACGGCGCCAGGGCATAGAAAACCACCAGCAACACCAGCAATCGAATAGAAAGGATGCGTAAGGGAAAGTCGATCAGGGAATGTGCGGCGGTTACGGCAACAACGGCGGTGACCATACATAGAAAGACGTGTTCCTGAGGTTCCTCGGAGGGGTTGATCAGCGCTCCGGTAAGCGGCGACAAGGCCAGGAGGAGGAACAGGACGAAAGCGACCAAACCCGGCAGGCCCAACTCCAGGATGATTTGCATGTATTCGTTATGTAAATGGTGGACCTGAGTAAGGTCATTAAGCCGCTTGTCGGTAATGGGTTCGATAAGGGTGATGACCGAACCGAGCCCGGTGCCCAGGACCTGGCCTTCGGCAAGGTAGGAGAGACCCGCTTTGTTGTAGGCAATGCGATCGGCGAACTCCACGCCCTGCTCGCGCATCTTGGCGCCGCTGCTGCTGACGGTAAAGAACAGGCCCAGGATAACAACCAAAGCCAGGGCTGATGCAAACATGTACAGTGGTCGGGGTTTGTGCGAGCGAGTGAAGAAGAGCACGCCGATCCAGGTAACCGCGCCGATACCCAGGTTGACCAGGCCGGACCGCGACCAGGCCTGGCTGAATCCCGCGGCGACGCAAAGAAAGGACAGGACGGCCGCACCCGACAGGTACCACTGTTTGCACCGGTAGCCCTGATAAGCGTAGAAGGCGGTCAGCAGGATGCAGATCACGGCCAGGGTGGCGTAATGATTGTCGTTGACCACGCCGCCGAAAGTGTCTGTCGGCCAAAACCGGATGAGGTCGTCACCGATAACCCCGATGCGGGTCAACACTTTGGGAATACCGACGGCAAACCCGGTCAGACAGGCCCAGAAGGGCAGGATCTTACGGTCGGGCGCGGGCGCCGTCACCAGCAGGAATACGGTCAGCAGGTCCAGGGCCAACATGGAGGCGCGCAGAAGATGGTGTTGCGGCATCATGGCGGCGGCGCTGCTCCACTGGATCTGGGGGTACAGGGCGGCGATACTCTCCACGATCCGATGTTTGACAGGCGCCAATATGGGAAACCATCCGTCGGGAAGCGGCACTAACTGAATGAAGAGTACGGTCAACACCAGACCGAAGATCCACCGGAAAAGGCGGGGAACCGGACGGAGCCGCATGCCGAAACACAGCGTCAGGCCGGCCGTACCGAGCAGAGCGCCGTGAATAGCCGCACTGACCACGGAAACGCCGCCGAAGCGCAGACTCATAAAGAACATGTCGAAGAAGAGAAGATGCCAGAAGATAGTCGCGGCCTGCCGCGCCCGAGGTTTTATCATGTATTCATTGGTCCGGATCGGGAGTTCTCGATCTCCAACATCAAGAAGTTCAAAGCCTGCTCAAGGCGCTGCTCTCGCGGGAGGTTGTCGCGGGTGTCCAGGTCGATCAGGGTCTCCAGTATCTTTTGATAGAGAAGGTCGTTACTCATTGATAAAACCGCCTCAACAGGCGCATTGCCTCGGGTTGGGCCGGGTCAACGGCCAGCACTTCCTTCCAGGTAGCCACGGCCTTGGCGTCGCGACCCACGGCCTGATAGGCCTGGGCCAGGTTCAACAGAACGGCAATATCGTGGGCCTTATTCTGCCGGGCTTCTTCCAGCATGGCCAGGGCATCGCCGGGATTGCCGCGCACCATGGCCAGCACCGCCCGGTTGTTGATGAGGTCGGTGTGCTCGGGCGCCAGTTCCAGGGCCTTTTCAAAAGCCTTGAGCGCTTTTTCGGTGCGGTTCATGGCGGAGTAGACCATGCCCAGGTTGTTCCAGGCTTCCACCAGTCCGGCATTGACGCTCACGGCCTGCTCCAGCAGTTGCATCGCCTCTTCCAACTCGCCGCGGTAGAAGGCTTGTACAGCGCGGTCGTTCAGCATCAGTGATTCCTCGGGCGAGCCGGTGTCGTCCAGGGGAACCGTGTTTACCGAATCATTGCCGCTGAGACGTTGCTCCAAGCGAGCCAGGTCGCTGCGATTCTGCCGGCGGATCTCTTTGCCGAAAGCCTCCAGCTTACTCGCGATTTCACTGCCGATGTAACCGCCGATCTTGTCGAGGAAGTCTTGGAACTCGGGATCTTGCCGGCGCGGTGCCGGTTCTTGGAAAGCCGGGTCAGCCATTGGATTCCACCTCGTTCATAAACAGAGTCGTAATTGCATCCGGCCCTCTGGAGACAACGCGTTGCAGGTTGCGGATTTGTTCGATGGTCGGCCGGATCATGCGGGTTTGCCCGAAAGAAGACAGGAATGCCTCGCGAATATGGGTGGGTAGGCGCTCGCTGCCGTCGCCGGCTTGTACGGCGCGTTCAATCATGCCCGCATCGTAAAAGGCGCGCTGTATGTACGACGTGGAAACCGGCGCGCCGGAGAGCCGCCGAGCCGCGCGGGTCCACTGCCCGATATTGCGCAACAACTCGAAGTCCAATCGGGCTCGGGCGGCCTCGTCCTTCTCGGCAAGGCGCGGCAGCAGTTCTTTGTAGCGCTTCCAGTTCCCGTTACCGATGAGCCAGGAGAGTACGCGGGCGGGCACGGGCCGGCTGTTGGCGGTCCAGAACTCCAACTCGGTTTCACGAACGCGCATATAGGTTTGGTGCAGGCCCGCGTAGATGCGTCCGGGTTCGTTTTCGATTTCTTCAAGGGCGGACCATTCGGGGTCGCGGCCCAGTTCCTTGAGTAATCCATAGGCTTCGGTGCGTGCCTCCAGCCCCGGCGCACTGAGCAGGTGGGTGAAGAAATACACCGCCTTCTCCTCGTCCACCAGGAAAGCGGTCCAACCGGCTTCACGCCACAGTTCGAAATCTTCCTTAAAGCGATCCACCAGTTTCTCGTAGACGGGCAGGGCTTCTTGACGAATCTCGGGATCCTGGATCTGCATCAGGGTTTGCCGGCATTTGTCAAATTCGTAGGTCTCACAACACAAATGGGCGGAGGCCAGGGTGGCGCGATCAGCCAGCTCGGGCTGTAGACGCCGGATTTCCTCGAACCAACGGGCGCGTTCCCGCGGCATATGCGTGCCGTAATTACCCTTCTGGTGATAGTCCAACAAACGGGCGAAATCGTGCCAGGCGAACAGTTGCCGCAATATTTCGAAAGCGGCTTCCAGATGGTTCTTGCGGTTGACGATCACGCGATGCACGCCGTCCACCAACTGCAACGCGCCCGCGCGGTCCTGGCGGCCGAACTCCTCCAGCAATTTGACCGCGGCCAGGGGAGTGCCGTAATCCAAGGCGAAGCGAATCAACAGACCGTAGAGGCGTGATTTGTCGCCGCTGGTGGGGTTAGAGCGCAGGAAAGTGCGCAGCTGATGGTAGATAGTCTCGGCCACGTTGGGGATCTGCTTGGCCAGTTCGCGGAAGATATCGACGGCCTTGTTGATATCGCCCTGGATCAAGTAATACTTACCCAGCAGGAACTTAGGCTTGGGATCGTTGGGGAACTTCAGGCTGATGAGATCGGCGATGCTGACCAGCGACTCCAGGATTTCGGGATCGCTCAAGTCCAGTCGATTCAACGCCTGGTTGACCTCGGCCGCCTGGCCGTTTTGCAGGTGCCAGTAAGCCAGGTCCAAGATGGACTGGGTGGTATTGACCTGGCCGGCAAACGACTTCTGCGCCTTGATCAGGTGGTCCAGTTCCTCGGGTCGATGATGGTACCAGTTCTTCATCAAGGTTTCCCAGGTACCCTGGTCCTCGTTGATCAACACCAACTGGATGATGTCCTTGAGGTACTGGGGGAAGTGCGGCAGGACGCTTTCGGCCAGCAGGGAACTGTTGCGTTCGTAGAGGCGGGGCGAACGCGAGGCCAGGCAATAGAAACGCAAGGCTTCGGAATGACTGCCCATGCCCTTGTAGGCATCGGCAATCACCTGGTAGAGTTCCGGCAGTTCCGATTGATTGCCGGGTCCGGCCAGGGCATGGGTGCCGATCTCCACGGCCTTGCCGTACTGCTTCAGGCTGATCAGCGTGCTGACCATGGTGCGCACCCAAATGGTCTGGTGCGGGAACTGCCGGTGCAGTGAATCCAGGTAACGCAATACGCTGCCCGCGCTTTGGGGATAATCCCGGACAACTTTCTGCGCCAGTTCTCCGGCATCGTTCCAATTGCCCGCGTCCAGCAGGGTCTTGAAGTGAGTGAACAGGGACGTGACCTCGGGAGAAACGCCGTCCCTGGTATCGGGCATGCTGGGTGCGCCGGCCAATTGACGCGGGTCCACCGCCGTTTGTCGCTTGTAGTTCTGGGTTTTTTCGATGAAGTTCATACGCAGGCCGGACCAGGCGTTGCGCGGTTGCAGCTTATCCAGGTTGTCTTCCACGGCCCGTGTGATCTCGGTAAAGTCGCCGTGGTGTTCGCCGGCCACGATTTCGGCGGGGCGCAGGGCCTCGGAGCTGAGCTTGGGAAACTTTTGGATGAAGCGGGCCAGCACCGGCAGGGCGTCCGCGAACTTCTGCATGCGGATATAACCGTTGACCAGGGCCAGGTGCCAGAAAGGGCTGGACTCATCGGAGAACTTGGGTTGCGCCCACAGCGAGATGTGCTTTTCCAACTCCTCGCTCTCGTTGCTCAAAATCCAGAAAGCCAGTAATCCTGCCTTATGCGACGTAGGATTGAGCATACCCAACAACATTTCGGCAAGCCCGCCGTCGTAGACCCGGCTGAGGTGTTCCTCCAACAGGCCGCGGATCTCGGTTTCGTACTCGTCTACTTGCAGGATGGTGCCCAGATGGAAAACGGCCTTGTCGTAGTTCTCCAGATCGAGGTAGAACTTGCCGGCCGTGAAATGGAGTTGAGACATAATGGGATAGCGGTCCAGGACCTGTTCCATGAGGGTTACGATTTCCTGGTGCGGCGATTCCATGTACAGGGATTCCAGCAGCAAGCCGGCGGCTTCCCATTCCTCGCGACTGAAGTACAACTGTACGAAACACAGCATGACGCGCCGCTTGACCTCTGCATCGGCAATCTTGCCCATGGCCAGCTTCTTGTAGCGAAAGAGGTCGGCCTCGGTCAACTCGCCCATCCCGGAGATCACGGAAGCCAGGATTTCGGGGTCCTGAAGACTTAAAGCCAGGGTGAAGCGCAAGGTAACGACGTCTTTACTGGTGACCTCGCCGGGCAGGAACTCGGGGATTTCATTCAAGACACGCAACGCATTTTCGTGACTTTCCAGGCCGACGGCCTTCAATAAGGACAAGGTCTCGTTCTTCTTGCCCGAGGCGGCGATCAGCTTGATCAATAGCAACCGGTCATTCAGCCTGGTGCTTTCCAGGCGGCCCGGCTGTTGACAAAAGGCCATCAAGCGCTTCAGCAGACGCGGTTCGCGCTGTAGCGCCTGTTGCCATTGGGACCAGGCGGCGTCCATATTGTCCATGGCAAACAGACCGACTCCCGCCGCGGCCATCAGCAGACCGGCGCGGGTCCGATCGCGCTTTTCCTCGTTTGCGGCCTGAGCCCACTGGCGCACCAACCAGCGTTGATCGTAGTTATCCGAAAGACTGACCCAGCCGGCAAGGCTTTCGAAGTCGCGCAACAGTAATAAATGATGGGTAAGCCCGCCCGCGAACCCGCCGTGCTCGTGAATCAGCTTGGTGAAGACGGTGCGGTTCTCGCCACCGCAAAGGATGGTGATGGAATGTTTCCCCAGGTGTTTCTTCAGTACTTCCAGGGATTCCGTCCAGGGGTCCAGTACGAAACTGAGACCCACCACCTCGGCGGCAAGTTCCGGCACCTCGCTTACCTGGGTTCCGGCATCGTCCAGGATGGCGCGGGCCTTTTGATATTGACCTTTGATTTTAAATTTCTGGGCTTTTTCGCGTATCTTTTCTTGAGACCGATCCAAGAGTACCTCGAACATGACTTTTTAGATTGTTGAGTAGGGAATGATGCGGTCTAAAGTCAGGTCTTGATTATAGCCTAACTTACGTTCAGGTCACAATTTCTATCACATACGGCCCGAGTTTTCGGGGCGAGGGCATACAAGAGGGCCGGATCGATAATCCAAGAACGTATCCACAAACAAACTACTTGAAGCTTGAAGCTTGAAACTTGAAGCTTGTTGTACCTCCGGTTGACCTTGTGCTAAAGTAACTTACAGGTGTGTAGACCCCGTGGAGTCAACTGCTGCATGAGCATTAAAGTGATTGCCGATAACAAAAAAGCCCGGTTTAACTATGAGATCTTGGAAAAAGTAGAGGCAGGGCTTGTACTCCAGGGCTCGGAGGTCAAATCGATTCGGGCGGGCAAGGCCAGTCTGGTAGACGGCTATTGCAGTTTCAAAGGCACCTCGGGCATGCTCTTCTCGGTGCACATTTCTCCTTATAAAGACGGCGGATACGCCAATCACGAACCTACCCGGCCCCGCAAGCTGTTGATGCACAAGCGCGAAATCACCCGCTGGATAGGTAAGATCAAAACCAAAGGGCTGACGGTGGTCCCGCTCAAGCTGTTCATCAACAATAAGGGTCTGATCAAGTGCGAACTGGCGCTGGCTCGCGGTAAGAAAATTCACGATAAGCGGGAAACCTTGAAAAAGAAAACAGTCGATCGCGAAACCAAGATGGCAATTAAAAACCGACGGATGGGGTGACCGGAAAATGGAACTCTGGTCTGCAGAAAAAGTACTGGTCAAAGGACGGTTCGAAAAGGATTGGGGTGTCGCGGTAGACCAGGAGGGCATGATCCAGGCCGTCGGGCCGCGTGCGCAATTGGTGGCCGGCGCCCGTCGGGTCCATCATCATCCGGACAAGATCCTGTTACCGGCCTTCGTCAATCCCCACCACCATGGTTTCGACCGTCTCTTCCGCCCGCTCACCGATCTCGACCTGCCCTACAACCAGTTGCTCAACAAGGTTATCTGGCCCTTGAGCGGTTCCACCAACCACAATCTCTTCGATGCGGTGTATCGCGTCGCCCTGGCCGAGCAGGCCATGGCCGGAGTGGGCACCGTCGGTGAATTTCTCTACCTGCACAACGGCGTCTACGAAACGGGCCGGGCCGCTTTTGCCGAACGACTGATCCGCATTGCTACCGACCTGGGCATTCGCCTTTCCCTGGTCTACACCTTCTTCGATCAGGGCGCGGAGGAAGTCCGTCCCTTCGTGCAGCCCATGGATCTCAGTATCCAGGAATATGAAGCCCTGGCTCAACGCTACGGCGGGCACCCCTTGATCAATATTCTGCCGGGCATCCACGGTTTGGCCCATACCTCGCCCGATGCCGTGATTGCCGCCGCCGAACTGGCCGAGAAATACGACACCCCCTTCCATATACAACTGGCGGCGGACCAGGAAGACCTGAAAACAGCCAAGGTTCACTACGACACCACGCCCCTGCGCGCCCTGGACAAGATGGGCGTGGTCAACGGCCGCCTGGTGGTCGTCCACGGCACTTTGTTGGAAGAAGAGGAACTGAACCTGCTGGAGGAACACGGCGCCGCCATGATCCTTTGCCCGACCGCGGTCATGACGCGCGGAGCCCGAGGACCCAACACCTCGGCCCTGCTCAACCACGGTATCCCCTTCGCGGTCGCCTCCGGCACCCTGCCCATGTTCAACAGCTATTCGGCGACCGAGGAAATCAAAATGTTGGAGCTGACCCAAAGGGAAAGCGAAGAGACGCGCAATGTATTGAATACGCGTATGGGCATCTCCTCCCTGTGGGAATTGAGCACGGTGCTGCCCTCGCGCATGCTGGGTTTGGACACCTCCCGCTTCATGCCGGGAACGCCCGCCGACTTCATGCTCGTCTCGCAAGCCTCTCCCAGCAACAAACCCAGCTTCAACGACGGTCGCCAACCCTACGCCATGAACGAACTCATGTTCGGTTGGGGCGCCCAATCGTCGGTTTCCCACCTTTTCGTGCAGGGCAAGACGGTCGTCAGTAACGGCCAGTTTGCCATTGACATGACTGCAAGTTACCGCCTGTTGGAAAAGAAGTGCGACGCGTTCCTGGAAGACATCCGCAAGGACGCACCCGCCAATTAACCGCGCCGGCCGTTCGTAGATGCCGGAATACGAGGATGCGTGATGATCAAAAAAGACCGCGTTGCCTTCATTATGAAGATGCTGGAAGATCTCTACCCCGAGACACCGGTGCCCCTGGATCACCAGGATCCCTATACCTTATTGGTGGCCGTGCTGTTGTCGGCCCAGTGCACGGACAAGCGCGTCAACCAGGTCACCCCCGCCCTGTTCGAACTGGCCGACAATCCCAAGGACATGGCCGCGCAATCACCCGCGGCCATTCAGGCGATCATCCGCCCCTGCGGCCTTTCGGAACGCAAGGCGAATAATATCCGCGACCTGTCCCAAATCCTGATCGAACAACACGACGGCCGGGTGCCGCAAGACCTGGAAGCCCTGGAGGCGCTGCCCGGCGTGGGCCACAAAACCGCCCAGGTGGTCGTGGCCCAGGCCTTCGGCATTCCCAGCTTCCCGGTAGACACGCACATTCTACGCCTGGCGCAGCGTTGGCGGCTGACAAAGGCGAAGAGCGTTGCCCGCACTGAAAAGGACCTCAAAGCGGCCTTCCCCAAAAAGTACTGGAACAAGCTGCACCTGCAAATCATCTTCTTCGGCAGGGAATACTGTCCGGCCAGGGGGCATAATTCAGAGACCTGCCCGATCTGTTCGGTTGTCGGGTAGCGGAAGCCGCGGATAGTAGAGGCAATTCAAAGTGTGAACCTTCCATTGGTCTCGCGTAGGAGAAAGGCCGGCGCGTTCGTCCGGTCGACTTTTTTGCGTAGAAGGAGGATGTGCGCGCTCGGACGCCGAGTTATTTTGCGTAGGAGAAGGATGAGACCGCTCGTCTATCGATGTATTTACTCGGAAGAAGGATCGGCCCGCTCGTCTATCGAGTGATTTTGACTGGGAGAACGATCGGCCCGCTCGGCCGGCGAGTTATTCTATCCAAGAGGTCGATGAGCCCGGACGGACATCGGCGTTTTGGATCTGGAGCTCGTTGTGCAAATGGGTAACTGTGCATAAAAATTTCGAAACATCGTTCCACCCCGGTGACCATGCTTGTCCGTAAGAGAATACGTCCATGGACAACCGGGTCGATCGAGATCTTGGCCGAAATGAGGGTTGTCCCTGGGGACCCACCCTTCTTTGAGAATCAAAATCCTCATAGACACCGAGGTCGAACCACGTTCCAAGGAGAATACGGGGTTGTCCGAACGTGACTAACCTTGTCTGGATACAATACGTCGATGTTCGGAGGGGTCGACCGGCATATCCTCAGAAATATGCAGGTGGGAACAGTTCGCGAATCTCTCATCTCCAATTGCACCCTTATAACACTTTTCGAATAGGGTCGGCCCGGGAAACGAGGTATACTGGAGGCGTCATAATCGACCAAACCCTGCCTTTAACTGAACCCCGACAGCGGCATCCCGAGGTGCACCATGATGAACATGTTCCTGTTTTTCCTGCTGACGATTTCCTACGCGTTCGGTACAGACGGCGCCACCTTCCCCGATATAGATACAGGCGACCTGAAACCCAACGACGAACGATTCGGTGACCCCATCGGCGAAACCAAGGACGGCGAATTGACCATCGCCAGTTTCAACATCCGCAACATGGGCAACAAACAACGCAGCCTCGACGACTTCGAGGCCCTGGTCGACCTGATGAACGAGGCCGATGTCATCCTGATCCAGGAAGCGGGGTTGGGCATTTACGACAAATACGTCGGCCTGGATGACGATGAAACCCTGCGCATGGAAGCCATCATGGCAATCTTCGAGGTTTACTTCGGCGACGGCTGGGATATTATTTGCCCTATCAAACCGTCGGGCAGCAGCGTGAGCGCCGAGGCGGGCATGATCATCTACCGGGAAAAGAGCCTGGGCGGTTTCCGCCTGGACGCCTTCTGGAACGGCTATGTCGATCTGGGTAATGACAAACGGGACATGGCCACCTTCGCCTTGGATGTCACCAAGGGCAAGGAAACAAAGACCTACATGCTGGGTTCGGTCCATCTGAAGCCGGAAGATCCCCACCGCGGCGCGGAGATGCAATACGTCATCGACTGGCTGCTGGAGCACGGTAAGCACAATCGGAACGCCATCGTGATGGGCGACTACAACTGGGGCTACAAAAAGGTAAGTAAGGACAAGGAAGGCAATCCGGTAACCAATTACCTGGGAGAAAACCGGGTCATCAAGCTGCACAAGGAGGGCAAACTGTTCCAACTGTTCAGCAACCTGTCCTATCTGAACAAGGGCGATGACGACGATTTCCGCACCAACATGGGCTATCGCAAAAGCCGCGCCTTTTACGATCAGTTCCTCACCACGCCGCCGGTTGCAAGCCAACTGGCCGACGGCGGTAAGTTGCAGGAGGACTGCGGTTTTATTGCCTTCGGCCTGTACAACAAGCGCATGAAGAAAGTCATCGCGGACGATTTGAAAGCGCGCATGGACGGCCTGAACAAATACATCAAGGCCATGGAAAAAGCCGGCGGGAATCTGTCCTCGCAGCAACACAAGGAGGCCATGGCCAAGGTAGGAAAGCAACTCAAAGGCCGTGCGGACGACAACGGAACTTATAAAATCTCCGATCACCGCCTGATCTGGATGCAAATCAAACCATAAAGCAACGTGAGCAAGGCCGCCCACGAAACGGTCTATCATCGGCACCATGACAGAACTAATGAATAGCCCTTGCTTACAGACAAGGGGCGGTTTTGCTCGCGTCGAAGAAACGAAGACCCGGCGCGGAAAATGAGCCTGAGCCCGGAGGCATTCGCCCTCGGGCTCGCGGATCTCTTATCTCAAAGCGTCCCCTTGCATGAGGGGAAGTCGTCAAAGCGCTGTGGAGAACAGCATTGTAGCATCGGTGTGCACCCGGGCGGGCGAACCCGCCCGGGGTACGGGTCGGTTAGGGGTCTATGGGACCGTCCTTATCTATCAGGCAGCTGAAGGTCATGTAACCGCATACGCGGTAGTCCTCATAAGCCGGTCGATAGGTACAAGCCAGGGTGTATACCACATTGGTATTGCAGATTCCCCAGTATGTGCGTGGACACATGTCTCCGGCGGCCGAAGACAGCTTCATGTAAAGGTTACCTTGAGCCTGGGAGCATGTGGCCCCGGTACCCTCGGTGATGCCCGGGGTGGTTCGGGAGACATAATCGCAGACAAAGGGTTTTGCCGCATAGAGTGTGCGCCCTACAAATCCAAGTTCCGCGAATAGGAAGAGAGCGATAATGCCGAGAGCCGAATTGAATAGCCGGCCGTTCATATGATTCCTCCTCGAATCGTTATCGGTGGACACGTGTCCACCGGGGTTGGCGGTTGGTGGGTTGATTCCGCGATGCGTGCGGGTCAACCCCGAGTCAATTGCTTCAAATCGTCCAAAGAACCAGCCAGTCCTGCCCGTTTGACCAGGCCGCCGTCTTCGATCATCACGAAAAACGGCGTTGCCTGAACGCGGTAGGCGTTGACCACCGAGTCTTCCCATTGCAAAACCGGAAAGGTAAGCGCCCGGGTTTCGGCCAGCGCCAGGTTCTCCTCGGGGCTACCGCGTGAAATCATCAGCAGGACGACGTCCGGGTTGGCCTCTTGGAACTTATTCAATTCGGTATAGACGCGGTCACAGGCGACACAATCGGTAGACGTGAACACCAGCAGGACATCGCTGTTAACCAGGTTTTCCAGTTCATAGGTGGCGCCGTTGGTGTCGGCGAGTGCAAATGCCGGGGCCGGTGAGCCGGGCGGGAGACCCATATCGACAAAACCCGGCGCATTATTAGCGGCCGCTTCATTGCGTTCAAGCGCGATAACTCTCAGGAACAAGACGATATTGGTTCCAAGCAGTAGGGTAATCAACAACCAAATCTTGAGGGGCAGACGGGCGGCGTGCTCGCGGTGCATATACTTCTCCTTGATGTTCGGGGGTCTGCGAGCCCGCGCAGGAATTCCTGCTCCCGTACCCTTAGAAAAGGGGGGAATCATGCCGGGCCCGGGGGAGCTTTTCATTAGCCGAGCGATTTGCTCGATGCAGTCATGTCATCTCCGCCAACTTAGCCCGGTCGCCGGTCGACAAGCCAGGACATAATGGTGCCTTAACCCGGTCATGTCACAAATGGGGCAGAAAAACGGCATATCCCCGGCGGAAAACATAGTTAAGCAGGTAAGGAAAAAACGGCTGCGTCTAACCGACGACGGTTATTCGGGTTGTCGTGAACGTGCCTCGGCGGCATACTGGGATGGATTTTTTCCATAGGTTCGGCGAAATAGGTCCGCAAAATAGCGCGGTTTTCTGAAGCCGACGTTATAGGCGATTTCTGCAACCGTACCCGCCCGCTGCTCCAACAGGTGCGCGGCCTGCTCCAGGCGGTAGGAACGCACCAGGGCGCCCGGACCGTGTCCCGTCAATGCCTTGACGCGACGGTGCAATTGGCGCCTGCTAATGCCCAGTTCCTCGGCCAGGGCGTCCACTCCGAACAAATGGTTGTCCAAATTTCTGTGAAGCGCTTCGCGGGCTTTTTCGAGAAAGCGATCGTCCGCCGATGAAATGCTCCGGGGGTGGGGCCCGAGCAGGAGGTCCCTGTGGTACCTTTGACCGGCAAGCTCGTGCGTTTCGATAAGATGCCGCGTATGAGCCAGGAGCTCTCGCTCATCGTAGGGTTTGACCAGATAATCGTCGGCCGGTCGCCGGTATTCCTTGTCCATGGTTTCGTCCGGGACTCGGGCCGTGATCAGCAAGACGGGAATACGAGCCGTCTCCTCATCGGTTTTCAGTTCGTGGCACAAAGAGGCGCCGTCAGTGCCGGACCACAGAAATTCGCAGATGATCAGCCGGGGTTGCGCCTCGCGCGCCAGGATCGAGCCCTTTCGGGCGCCGGCCGCCGTCAGGAGATGATATTCGGTGCTGAGACAGCGCACCAGCAAAGCCCGGGCATCGGGGTCGTCGCCGATGATCAAGACCAAAGGCGCCTCGTCCGTCGATGATTCACTTTCCAACGGCGTTTCCAAGAGCTTGGAAGCGTCAGGCTCGACCCTCTCATCAAGGGACGTTTCCACAAGGCCCGCCGGCCTCAACGGAAGCGTAAAGCGTACCTCGCTGCCGAAACCCGCCTGGCGCTCGATGGTGAGGGCGCCGCCGTGCAGTTGCACCAGTTTTTTTGCCAGAGCCGGTCCCAGGTTCCAAGGGATTCGGCTCGTGTCGTCGGTCGGGTAGAGCCATTCGGCCAGGTCGACGAATTCCCGATCGTCTACACCGGACCCGGTATCCTTGATCGAGATCTCGACTTCATTCCCCAGCAAATGCGCGGCCAGGCAGACCTTACCGCCTCTAGGCGTCTGGGCCAACGCATAGGTCAACAGATGAGCGACGATCCGGCCCAACTTGTCTCGGTCGAATACCGGAGTGATCGGTTGCGGCGGCGGGTCGTAGACCAGAGCCACGCCTTTTTCTCGGGCCGTGTTCTCGAAGGCGCGAACCCGGTCGCGAAGAAAATCGGAGAGGTCGCCGGGAACAGTTGCCGGAAAAAATCCACCCGCTTCCAGCCAGGCTACTTCCGACAGGTGATCGATGCGCATGAGCAACTGTTCCATACGGTGCCGCAAGCCCGCAAACCGCTCTTGATCATCTCTCGGCCCAAGGTTTTCTTCGTCGAGCCCGTCGCGGATTTTTTGGAGTGCAATCTCCAGTTCCCTGGCAAACTGCTTGAATAAACGGGATCGCCGCAGGTGCTCTTCGTTAAGCTCCTGAGTACGTTCGGCGACCTTGCGCGCGACATTGTGGAAGCGGTCCAATAATTTCAGGTGCGTGCGCACCCGCACCAGCAGTTCGGTCCTGGAAACGGGTTTGGTCAAGAAATCGTTCCCGCCCAGGGCGTAGCCGGTCTTCCAATCCCGATCGCCGTGGGCGCCGGCCAGGAAGATGATGGGCAACTCATCGAGCGCTTTGGTTTTCCTCAGCCGGCGGCAGATTTCGAATCCGGAGATGCCGGGTAAAACCAGGGCCGTGATCAGTAGATCGGCATCCTCTTCGTCCAACAGGCGAAGCGCTTCCTCGCCGTCGGCGCGGGTGCTGCAACGGTAACCGTCTTGCGAGAGAAAGCCGCTCACAACCTCGCGGGTGACGGGATCATCATCGACGACCAGGATGTGAAACGACTCATCTGTAGGTCGGCGGGGCTCCGTTGAGGGCCTTGGAACGGCGAATGCCGGTTTGAGATCCGAGCCTGGCTCCGCTCCCTTTCCCTCGGCCCGGCCCAGGTCAAAGCTAAAGCAAGCGCCCTGGCCGGGTACCGACTGTACGTCGAGCCGACCGCCGTGGGCTTGGATGAGGCGACGGCTGATTGCCAACCCGAAACGCACCCCCACCTCGCTAAGTTCCGCCTGGCCCTGACTGTGCACATGGTCCCCGAACAGGGCCTCCCGATCCGGGGGTTGAATACCGCCGCCGGTATCGGCTACCTCGACGACGATCCGTGTCTCCTCTTTTCGCGCCGAGATGGTGACGGCGCCGGAAAGCGTGTGCTCGATTGCATGGCTGACCAGATTGTAGAGGATCTGTTGTAAGCGGCTTTTGTCGGCCCGAACCACCGGGAGATCGGCAGCAATGCGGTTGACCAGGCGAAGCCTGTTGCTGCCCGGCAGGTAGCCGGCCATGGTCAAGACAACCTCGGCCAGAGGATTCAGCGCCACCGGCTCGAAACGAAGGTCAAGAGAACCGTGCTTCAGCATGGATAAATCGAGAATATCGTCCACCATCAGGCTGAGCCTGCGCCCGGTTGCCGCGATCATGGAGAGATTCGCGCCGGCTTCGGGCGCCGTTTGGAATCGGTGATCGGCGATCAGCGTCTCGGCAAGGCTGATCATGCCTACCAGTGGAGTCCGCAGCTCTTGCGAGGTATAAGCCAGGAAATCGTCCTTGAGCTGGTCGACGCGTTTCAAGTGGGCATTGACCTCACTCTCCCGTTGCAACTTCTTCCGGTGAGAGCGCAGATAGGCACCCATCAGCAGGGTCAGCGCCAGGCCGTACAAACACCAGGCCCACCACGATAGCCAGGGCGGCGGCTTCACTCGTATGGGCAAACTCACGCCCTGCTCGTTCCACACGCCGTCCTTGTTGGCGGCTTTGATTTCCAGGCGATAGTTGCCTCGGGGTAAGGTGGTGAAAGATGCTTTGCGGTTGTCGGCATCCACGGTGATCCATTCATCGCCCAGTCCCCGCAGGCGGTAGGCATATTGGTTCTTTTCAGGAGCGGCGTAATCCAAGGCGGCGAACTCGAAAGAAACAACCAGGTCCCGGTGTGTTAGGGTCAACTCGTTGCGGCCTTCGACCGGCACGGTAGACATAGAGCCGGAATCGGTATGATCCAGGATCTCGATGCTTGTCAGGACAACCGGCGGCGGTAAGGGATTGTCAAAGATACGCTCGGGGTGGAACATCGTCAACCCGTTGAGTCCGCCGAACAGTAAGCGTCCGTCCGCCGACTGAGAGGCCGATCCCCAGATCAGCTCATTGTCCAGAAGCCCGTCCCGCCGATCGAAGCAGCGGATCTCTTCGCTGATCGGATCCAAACGGGCTAATCCATAACTGGTGCTCACCCAAAGCTGCCCGCCTTCCGTTTCGACAACGGCGTTGATCATATCGGACGACAGGCCGTCCGACTCGCGATAGACCCGGGTCGGCGCCGTCTCCTTGCGATGCTCCCATTTTCTCAAGCCCGCGGGAGTTCCCAGCCAAAGCGCGCCGCGCCGGTCCTCGAGAATGCAGGTGATGCCGTAGCGAACCTGGCGCCCGTTTGGTTTACTCTCTCCTTCGGCAATCAAAAGCTCGTTCGCGCGATCGAAACCGTAGAGCCCTTGGTCTGAACCCACCCACAGCTTTCCCTCGCGCCCTACGTGGAGCGACCAGATCTTGACTGTCGGCAACCCTTTCTTACCGTCGTAGAACCGATCGAAGCTGTCCTCTTGATCATCGTAACGGTTCAAACCCTTGCCGGTTCCCACCCATATCGTTCCGGTTCGGTCCTCGACGATTGCATTTACATTGTCGTGACTAAGCACCCTTGGATACTTTTCGTCCCAAGTAGGGCCGTAGGAGGAAACGCGCCCGCTCTCGGGCTCCAGACGGCTCAGGCCGTGATCGGTCCCGATCCAAAGGGCGCCGGAACGATCACTGTAAAACGTGCGGACATTATTACTGATGAGGCCGCCTGCCTTATCCGGTCCACGCGTGTAGCGGACAACGGGTTCCAACGTTTTGTCGAAGCGGAAAACGCCGCTGTCGGTTCCCAGCCAAAGTGTCCCTGTCCGATCCTGGCAAACCGCGCGGACGGCCGGATCGCTTTTTTCTCCCCCGGGCAGGAAATCATCGATACTCAGGTGGGAAAAGACCGCCGCCTGGGGCACCAATTTGTCCAGACCTTTCGAGGTTGCGAACCACAAAACACCCGCCCGATCCTCGCAAACGGCGTTTACCTGGTTCGCGGAAAGGCTTCCGATTACCCCTCGCCGGTGATGGTAACGGGTAAAACTGCCCGACTCGGGATGAAAACGGTTCAGGCCCCGGTTGGTGCCCACCCACAAGGCGCCCGATCGGTCCCGGTGGATTGCCAGGACCCAGTGATCATCGAGGCTCCCGGGGTTCTTGGGGTCATGGTCATAGGTCTTCATGTCGCCGGTTCGGGGATCGAAGGCAATCAATCCCCACTGGGTGGTGCCCAGCCAGAGCGTGCCGTCGTTATCCTCGAACATGGACCAGACGCGCAGCGGGTCGGGCTCCATGGCGTACCGTTTGAAAACGTCCGCGGCGCGGGAGTCCCAACGGTTCAAACCGCTGAGGGTTCCGAACCACATCCTGCCGTCCCGATCCCGGTGAATCACGAGGACATGGTCCTGGCTGAGGCTTCTGGGATCGTCGGGATCATGACGGTAGTTGATCCATTCATCCGGTCGCTCGGGATGGAAACGAGCAAGGCCTCCTCCCCTGAATCCGAACCAAAGATAGCCGTCATCATCTTCCCCGATCGCACTGACATGCCGTCGCTCGGGCGGCCGGGTTTCTACGGACTGGTCGCGAAATGACACAAAGGTTTCCGTCTCTGCTTCGAAACGACAGATACCGCTGTGGTAGGTTCCTACCCAAAGTCGTCCTCGGCTGTCCTCGAAAAGGGTAATGATGATGTTATCCGGAATCGAAGCGGAGTCTGTCGGATCATGTCGGAACACGCGCATCCGGTAGCCGTCATAACGATGCAAACCGCCGTTGGTGGCTATCCACAGGTAACCCTTTCGATCTTGCAGCACATCCTCGACCATGCTGTTCATCAGTCCCCGTTCCGGCAACACGGGTTGAAAACGGGGCGATTCCGTGCGAGCGGCCGGGTTACTTATTGGAAAGGTAGCGATGATCATCGTACCGATCAGTGAAATGCCGAAATTGGATGAGAACACACCAGCCTCCTCATGCAATGGATTCACTCTATTTTAGCCCGACCGGCCTGTCTGATCGGCGTCGGTTGAAATATGGGGTCGGCGAATCGTTTTTTGCATCCTCTCAATAAATTCGGATAGACCCGGCTCCAGTCAAGTCGAAGCCTTCGAATCGTCAGGATTCCCGGTTCAGGTCGCGTCGGTCTCTTGAAATGGTTGCGATATTCTGCTCAAGCCGAACCGGGCTTCAGAAACCGTTGATGCGACCCCCCATACAGCGTGTAACCCCCTCGCCGCCGACGAAAACAGACCTCTTCCAACCTTGGGCCTACTTCAAGAACACCGAGATGCCGTAAAGTTCCGGTTTGTCGGGGGGGGCGGCGTTCCAGTCACCGAAGGCGTGGCTCTTGTCCGATTCGTAGATCACCTTGTAGCGTCCGCGTTTCAGTTTCAGCGCGACCTCGACGATCCTGTTTTTGGCGGCGCCGCCCGCATCTCGGGTATCCGCGTAGGTCATCTCCCACACCACGCGGCCGGTTTCGTCATTTTCGATCCAGCCGAAATCGGCCATGCCCGCCGAGCGAAAGCCCTCTCCCATGGCCACCACGCGAACCTCGCTGTCCTCGCGCAGTTCGAAGAGGGCCTGCTTGTAGGCCAGGTGGCCCACCTTGGTGATTTTGGCCAGGGCTCTTTCGGACCCCGTCAGTTCCGGCGACCAGGGACTCACCTTGGCGCTGTCCGCCTTGTCTTCCAGCCACAGGGAAATGCCGTAAAGATCAGGGTCGTGCGGCGGCGAGGCGTTCCAGGAACCGAAGGCGTGACTGCCGTCGGTTTGGTAATGCAACATGTAGCGGCCGGGCGGGAAACGCAGCAGCCTTTCCACCATGCGGTTCTTGACCACGCCGCCCGCGTGATAGCTGCGCTCGGAACGCATGCTCCAAACCACGGCGCCGCTGTCCTGGTTGAGAATCCAGCCGAAGTCGGACATCTCGTGGGGATTGGTGCCCTCACCCATACACAACAGGCGCAGGTTGACGGCTTGCTTGACCTCCATGCCCACGTAAAGCTTTTTGTCATTGGCCACGCCCACCAGCGCGGCAACCGGTTTCGCGGTTTCGAAACTCTGCAGGACTTCCACCCGGTCTCGTCCCCCGGGTTCGGCGGGCCACAAGGCAACGCCCCAGTGATGGGGGTCGGAAGGCGGCAACGAGTTCCATTTATCGAAGGCGTGGCTGGTATCGGTAACATAGCGCAGCCGATAGACGCCGGCCGGAATACTGATCTCGCCGCGCATGGCGATATTCTTGCCGTGGCCGCCGCCGTCCTCGCTTTGCCGGGAGCGCATGGACCACAGACGGCGCTCGTTGCTCGCGTCGGCAATCCAGGGGTAGTCGTGAATGGAGCCGTCGCGTCGTATCCCCTCGCCCAGGGCGTAGACCATGAACCGGGTTTTTGCCTTTACCCGAAAAAAGATCTCGCCCGTTTGCCCTGTCTTCATTTGCTTCAACAGTAAAACCGCGTCCCTGGTAAAGGCCTTGCGCAGTTCCTCCGCCCTGACGGGCGTCAAGGCGTCCTCGGGTCCGCTGACGGACAGTTTCAGGCCGGGTTTGATACGCTTGAAGAAACGATCGGGATTTTGCAATCGCTCTTTTTTCTTAGGGCGGTCGAAGATTTCATAGGTGTCCTCGATAGACGCGTAATAGATCTCGTAGTCACCGGCAGCCAGTTCCAGGGTGCGCTCCACGTTCATGACGCCGCCGCGAGGGCGTTGGATCTGATACCGGTAACCGCCCCAAACCGGTTTGCGGGTTTTGCTGTCCAGAATCCAGGCGTAATAATAGTGGATGCCTTCACCGCCCAAAGAGCGTCCGGACATCACCAGACCGATGCCCTTGAGGGTGACCAGGGTGTCGCGACTGAGCCGAAATCCCGCTGAGGCAATCTTGTTGAGTTCCGGCGCACTGACGACCACGCGCACGTCTTCCCCGGCAAAAAGGGGCGCGGCGCAAAGGAACAAAAGAGTGACCGGTTTCATTAAATATCTCCTTGAGGGAAATCTATTTCGATGTCCCCCATATAGATCGAACGTAAGGCTCATGATAAAGGTTCCTTATCGACAGCAGGCGCGTAGCGTAGGATAAGCAGGGTCACATCGTCGTCGGGCGCCCGATTCCTGGACCAGTCCCGGCCCAGGCCCGCCAGCACGTCGATGGCCTGTTGCGGCGTGTGGTCGGCCGCGATTTGTTCGAAAAGATCGTGAATGCGGTCGCTGCCCAACATCTGACTGTTGTTGTCGAACATTTCTTCCAGCCCGTCGCTTTGGAACAGCACCATATCCCCGGATTCCAGATCGATATCCACTGCGCGGTAGGGAAACGGCGGCGTTCCCAACGGCAGGCCGCGCATGACCACCTCGTCGACCCGGTGTGTCGCCGCCCGGTAGACCAGCACCGGGGGCATGCCGCCGCCGACCATCGTGAGCGTATTTCCCTTAAGCCGTGCCAGGGCGAGCGCCATGAACATCTTGCGCAAACCCATGCCCCGCAAGGCCAGAGATGCGCGAGCCATGACCTCGACCAGATCGGGTTCTTGAGCCAGGGAAAGGAAAAGACTCTTGGTCGCGGCGACAAAAGTGCCGGCCATGAGGCCGTGACCGGTGGCGTCGCCGATGGCAATGGTCAGCGAACCGTCCTCGCCCTCATAGAAGTCGTAGTAGTCGCCGCCTACCTCGGCCGCGGTTTGCATATAGACAGCCACCTGGACATTGCTGCAGCCGGGAAGTGAGCGCGGCAGCATGGAGAGTTGCAGATTTCGGGCTTCTTCCAACTCCTGGGTTTTGGTCTGGAGTTCCAATGCCAACAGCGCCTCGGCTTCCTGTTTCTTCAGCCGCTTGCGTTGACCCATGAACAGACCGACCAGCAGGCCCAGGCCCAGCAGCACTTCAAGCGTGTAGATCACCTTGGTTTGCCACCAGGGCGGCCGGATCTCCACCGTGATCGCTATGCCTTCTTCGTTCCAGGCCCCTTTGCTGTCGGCGCCGCGCACGCGAAACCGGTACTTGCCCGGAGCCAGCTTGGGATAATTGCGATCGCGCTCGGCGGTGGTTTGCCAGTCCTGGTCTACGCCTTCCATTTTGAAACTGAAGATATTCTTGTCGGTATCGGCATAGTCCAGGGCCGCAAACTCGAAGGTGAGGTAATTATCGGTATGTTCCAGGGTATAGGTCCGATCCTCGACAAGGTGCGATCCGATCAGTTGGTTGAAGGACCGAAAGGCGGTCACCGCAATGACGGGCGGGGTATTGTGCATGCGAAGGTCTTCGGGCCGGAAGCGGTTGAAGCCGCCGTCACCGCCGAAGTAAAGCGTGCCGTCGCGTCCCCGGGCGAAAGCGCCGACCCGGAAGACCTGTCCTTGTAAGCCGTCGTTTTCATCGTAGGCGTGGAAGCGACCGATCTCCGGTTCAAAACGGACGATGCCGTTATTGGTGCTCAGCCATAAGTGGTCGCGGCCGTCGCCCAGGATACCGAAGATCACGTCGTTGGGCAGCCCGTCGGCCTCGCGCCAATGCTCGAAGGTTCCCACCTCCGGGTCCATGCGGTTGATGCCGCCGCCCCAAGTGCCGATCCACAGCATGCCCTGACGATCCTGGTAGATGGAGTTCACATGATTGTGACTCAGTGATTGCGGGTCCTCGGGATTGTTGCGGTAGTGGAAGAAGCCGCCCTCGCCTTCCTCCATTCGACTCAGACCTCCGCCCTCCGTGCCCAGCCAAATGCGGCCGCCGCGATCCTCGTAAAGCACGCCCACCGCGCTGCTGCCGATGGTGGTGGGATCGTCGGGGTCGTGACGAATGCGGTCGAAGGTACCCTCGGCGCGGTTCATCTGGTTCAAACCGTTTTGGGTGCCCACCCAGAAGCGGGTTCGCTTGTCCTCGAGCAGGGCCCACACCTGATCCGAGGACAAACTGTCGCGGCGTTCCGAATTGCGGTAGTGAGTGATGCGCCCGTTGGGGTCCAAACGATTCAGACCGGAACCGTTGGTGCCCACCCACATTACGCCGCGCCAGTCCTGGGTAATCGCCTGGATGCGGTTGCCGCTTAAACCGTCAGGCTCCGCTCCCCGGTTGAAGTGGATGAAATCGCCGGAATCCGATTCTTTCATATCCAACCCGCCGTTGGTGCCCACCCACAGGCGGCCGAGCCGATCCTCGAACAAGGCGTTGACTTCCGCCTGGATCAATGTTTCGGGGCGCTCGGGATCGGGCCGGAACAGGTCGAAACTTTTACTGCCGCGACGGATTTTGTGCAGACCGTTTTCGCGGGTGCCCACCCAGAGGATGCCGCCGCGATCCTCATAGAGTACGGATACCGTGTTCCGATCGCCGCCGGCAGTAGCAATGGGGGCAAAGTCCTCCCGCAGCCAGTCGAACAGGTTCAGGCCCTTGTCGGTGCCCACCCACATCTCGCCCTGGTTGTCGTTGAGGACGTTCAGGACCACATTGCTGCTGAGGCTGCCCGGTTTTTCCGGATCGTGCCGGTAGACCTGGAAACGGTTGTAGTCGTAATGGTGCAAACCGCCGTCCGTGGCTACCCAGAGAATGCCGTAACTGTCCTCGCTGATATGGTTGATGACGTTATTTTGCAGGGCGTCGGGATCGCGGCCCCGGCGTCGAAAGACACGAAAGCCGTCCGACTTGGGATCGTACTGGTTCAAGCCGCTGCTGGTGCCCACCCAGAGCAGGCCGTGACTGTCCTCGAACAACGACAAAACCCGGTTATGGCCGATACTGGCGGGATTGCGCGGGTCGCGTTCGTAGAGTATGAAGCTGTCGTCCCGGGGATTGTAGCGGTTCAAGCCGCCGTCGGTGCCCACCCACAGATCGCCGTAACGGTCATATAGGACGGCGCGGACGCGGTTGTCGGCCAAAGAACCCGGAACGTTGCCGGCCATGAAATGCGTAAAGGCGCCGGTATTCAGATCGTAACGATTCAAGCCGCCGCCGTTGGTGCCGATCCACAGACCGCCTTCGCCGTCTTCCGCCAGCGACAGGACCCGATTGCTGTTGAGCCCGTTGCCGTCGCCGGCGTATTTGAACTGCTGAAAATGGTAGCCGTCGAAAAGGTTAAGGCCGTCTTCGGTGCCCACCCAGATAAAACCCCGGCTGTCTTGCAATACGGCGGTGACCGTGTTGTTGCTCAGGCCGTCGTCCGTGGTATAGGCTTCAAATGTCGGGCCCTCACCGGCGCCGGTGTGAAAACCGACCGTTGCCATCAGCAATGCGGCGAAAAAACGAACCCGAGCGATCAAGCGTTAACCTCTGATCCAGGATTACTTGTTGGCGCAGGGCGGCGAGGTGGAAGTATCGCGCTCACCCAGGGACGCCCATTGGGCGGGTGTGTGCAAACGCAGGGCAAGGGCGTGGATCTTAACGGCCAACTCGTCGGCGAGCACCTTATTCACCAAACGGTGGCGGGCGATCGGCGGTTTACCGTTAAAAGCCTCGCTGACCATGACTACCCGGAAATGGGATTCGGAACCGGGCGGCACATTGTGATTATGGCTCTCATTGATCACTTCCAGGTGATCGGGTTTGAATGCCTCTTTCAACTTGGCCTCGATGGTTGCTTGCACCTGCATGGAAAGCCCTCCCGTTGTGTCGGCTCCTATTCTATCAGACCGTGGCTGTTTTCCGCGCCCGTTCGGGAAGTTGTTCGGTCACCATATCCGCGATCACCCGAGCGAAGGCGGGATGGGCGTTGAGGCACGGGGCCATGACAAGGTCCTCGCCGCCGGCGGCTATGAAATCCTCTTTTCCGCGGATGGCGATTTCTTCAAGGGTTTCCAAGCAGTCGGCGGTGAACGAGGGTACGACCACGGCCAACTTGCGCACGCCCTTTTGCGCCAGTTCTACAAATACATCGTCGGTGTAGGGCTTGATCCAGGGGGTTCTTCCCAGACGGCTCTGGAAACCCACCGAATATTTGTCGTCGGGAATGCCCAAGCGGGCGGCCAGGTCGGCGGCGGAAGCAAAGGACTGGGCGCGGTAACAATAACTGTTGACGGGCGTAATGGTGTCGCAGCAATCCGGATTTTGCAGGCAGTGGTTGCCGGTGGTGTCGCATTTGATGACATGACGCTCGGGCAAGCCATGGAAGCTGAGCAGAAAATGGTCGTACTGACCCAGATCACCCAGGTATTCGCCGGTAACTTCGGCCTGGCAGCTCTTGAACTCGGGGTGATGGTAGAAGGGTTCGATGACGGTCAGCGAGGGTACATTCCAATAGGAAGACGCGATGCGGTAGATCTCTTCCAGGACACTGCCGGTGGAGCTGGAGGCGTATTGGGGGTACAGGGGAACCACGACGATTTGAGTGATGCCCTTACTGTTGAAATGATCCAGGGCCCTGCGGATGGGAGGGTTCTGGTAGCGCATGGCAAACTGGACGTCGAAACCGTCGCCCAGCACCGGCGCCACGGCGGCGGCCAGGTTACGGGTGTGGATCAAAAGGGGAGAACCCTCCTCGGTCCAGATCTGCTTGTAGGCATGGGCCGACTGTTTGGGGCGAAACGGCAGAATGATCAGGTTCAGCAGGGCCCAACGGCCCAAGGCGGGCAGGTCCAGAACACGGGGGTCGGAAAGGAATTGACGCAAGTACTTGCGTACATCGCCGACAGCGGTGCTGTCAGGCGTGCCCAGATTGATCAGCAGAACACCGGTAGCCATCATATCGCTCCTGGGGACAGGTTTAGGTCGGCCGCCCGCTGGAATTCTAACAGGCCCGGCGATAAAAACAAATGGTCCAGGTGCGGCGGGGGCGGGACAGCGGCTTTCCCCACTACTAAAGCCGGTTTCAAACGGCACTTCGCAGGCATCCCGGCATGCACCGTCATTATTGAGGCCGAGGCAAACAGCCACTGGATTGGGACCCTCCTGAAAGACCTCGGTCACCATGTCGTCATTGCTCATCCACGACGTATTCGTCTCATCGCTGAAAACGAGGAGAAGGATGATCAAATTAATGCCGAATTTCTCGCACGACCGGGCCGCTCCGATATCAAACTTCTCTCACCGACCCATCTCCGTGATCAGAAACCTCTATGGAAGAGCCTACCTGAAAACCTGTGCTGTCTACGTTAAGTCTCGCACCATGTAGATCAATACTACGCGAGGCCTGGTCAAACTGTTCGGCGTCCGATTGCCTGGTTGTGATGCTGATCACTTCATGTCAAAGTCGAGGCACTTGACCTTCCAAAAGAGATCAAACTGCCCCTCAACCCATTGGTTGAACAGATTGAGATTCTCACCTTGAAAATCAAGGAGTATGATCGCCGGATTGGAGTCATCGCCAAAGGCAATCCGGTCATCGAAAAGTTGCGAGCAATACCGGGTATCGGCCCTTTAATCGCCCTTGCGTTCATGCTTCACATCGATGATCCGGGTCGTTTTCCAAACGGGGGTTCACTGGCAAAATATTTAGGCTTGACACCCAGGCACCGATTCTCTGCAGGTAAAGGCTACCAAACTAACATTACCAAGGCCGGTGATAAACAAATGCGGGCACTCATGATCCAGGCAGCGCATGGATTTCTCCGATGTAAGCAGGACAGCGATTTAAAGCGATGGGCAGAGGCTTTACTGGAACGGAAAGGGAGGAAAGGACCCCAAGAAAAAGTCCTTACCGCCCTTGCGCGTAAACTGTCCAGACTGCTTCATCACCTTTGGCTAACCGGCAATTCCTATGAACCATTTTTTCATACCAACAAAAAATAGTAACGTGCTGAATCGATGAAGGCAAATCAGCGGTGAGTAAGGATAACCATCCACACTTTTCGGCAACTACGTTTCACGACCCGATCTTCGAGATCGTGTCAAAGATTGGAGCGCCGACCTTCCCTGAAGGTCAACATGCTCGGGTCCCGCGAAGGACCGTTAGAGAGCGGACAGAAGTCTCAGCGACAGGTTTTCCTTTTCACCTAAGGTGGCGATCAAAATGACTGACACATCCTGAACCCCATGCGCCGTGGAAGACCATGTTGTCCCGAGCACTCATTTTCTGTTTGTGCTCCAGTCGCACGGGCTACGGAAAACTTCGTTTTCCTATTTGGCCGACGTCCTTCCCCAGCCAACTTTTCTCTTGACACCGAGGGCCAACTCATAGGAGTCGTGTTTGGATGCCGTGACAACCTCGAATTAGTCGCCATTTTCTCTCGGGAAGACGTGATCAGCCGGTGTCCGATACTCGATGGTTCCCGGGAACACATGAGGACAATGCATAAAATATTCGATTGTTCCCGGGAAGAATCGGGCAATAAATTGCGGTCATTTCGGAGGTTGTCAACCGATCGAATCACGACTTGACGAGTCCCTGCCGGGCTCCATGCCTTCGGTTGCCGCTTTAATGATGATGTTGTTTATTACCCATCCGGTGCGAACAGACCCGGTCCATACCGGTAAGCACCTTAAATTATGACTTCAGCTGTCTTTGTCCCGGCTTATTACCGTTCCACGACCGGCCCTGTTCACGCTACTTAATCCGCGATCAGGGCGGCCATCTGATCGTCGCCCCTGCCGAAGAGCTGGAAACCGGCGATCGATTTGTCCGAGCTGATGTACAGCCAGGCCGCGTTATTGGGCAACGTGGTCAAGCCGAACAGACTCTCGATTGGCGCCGATTTCTTCTCACGGGCCAGGAGGGCCGCTTGAGCGGTGGCCACCACGGTTCCCGTGCTGGAGTAGATGGTCATGTTCAGGTTGGCGGGTTCGTCGTTCACATTGATCACAGAGATACCGTGCCAGTCGGTTGTCGGGGCCAGGTAGGGGAAGACCAGTTCCCGCTTTAGGGCGGTCGAGGCCTCGAAACCGGCCAGGCGCTTGGCATTGGTGGTGCCGAATAGTTCATAGCCCACGATCGGCTCATCGGCCTGCACCTCTACCCAGGCGATCTGGGCCGGGGTGCCGATGTCAGCCAGTAGATTGGTGGCCGAACCGACCAGTTTGTCGCCGGCCTCCAGCGTTCGGGTCATTTCGCCGATCTTGACCCCGCCGTCACCCCAACCGATGATTTTGATGCCGGTGGGAATGTCGTTGATGTTGACCAGGGCCAGACCCGTCCAGAAAGTGGCGGTGTCGCGTGCAATATGGGTGAAGTAGATGTTGTTGTCCACATAGGTGAAGTTGGGGTTGGGCTTGCCCACGTTGTCCAGGGTGAGGCCCGCGGTCTGGTTGCTGCCGTCTACCGTGCGGAAGATCTCGTGACCGGCCATCAGCAGTTGCGAATCGTTTTCCTCCAGGCGCACCCACTCAACGGTCTCGGGCACCGCGCCGCCGTACTTCTTGCCGAAGTCGAAGTCATCGCGGGAAAAAGCGGTGTTGTTGGACAGGTTCACGTCCTGCACGAACTGGTTGGACAGCACCGCGTTGGCCGTATCCGAAGAACCGTTGATGACCGATGCCTCGGTGGACCAGGTGCCGGTAATTGCGGCGATATGCGGTACATACAGGCGCTGCTCCAGGTACTTGGGTGCGGTCATGGCAAAGCTTTCCGCGCCTGAATTGTCGCTGGTGTGGGCATAGCCGTTGATGCCGCGATCGGCCGAAACCGAGATCCAGTCGATATCGGAGGCTTTGGTGAAGAAGTTGGTCACCGGTCCGCTCAGTTTACCCATGGAACCGATGGTATAGCTCTTCTCTTCCAGGATGTTCCCGGCGCTGTCGTAACCCACCAGCTTGACCGAAGCGTCGTTACCGTTGGGGTTGACGATACCCACGTCGGAAATATACTTGCCGTCGGCCTGGATATCGGGGAAGAACAGTGACGGGGCCAGAACGCTGACGCCGAAGCTCATGTTCAGACCCGCCTTGCCCTTGCCCGCACTTTCCGGGATGATGTGCAGGATGTAGGTGCCGGGCGCCAGGCCCTGAACCACGAACCCGGCCGCAAAGCCGTCGCCTGACTCGATCTTTTCGCTACGCAATACGGTTCCGGTTGCACTGAGCACTTCAATCGTGGCCGCGCCGTCGCCCGAGAACTCAAAAGCCAGGGTACGGTCGGGCTTGCTGATGACGAAGGAATAGTATTCTTCCTGGGAGATGTCCAGACCGTTGTAGGAACCCGCGTCCAAAGGCCAGGCATTGTCCAGGTCGAAGTTGTTCTCAATGCCCAACTGATCGGCGGTTTGAACCTTGATGGTGCGCACGTCCGTGACCTGATCGCGTTGGTCGGAGCGCACCACATAGGTGACCGTGAAGGTTCCGGCGTTGTCGAAACGGTGGTTGCCCAGTTCGGTGCCGGTGAACAAGCGGGTTCCCTGTTCGTCGTCGATCCACCATTCTACGCCGATTTCCTCGGAAGCCCGGTCGCCCTCGAAGAAACCCTCGAAGTAGACGGTTTCCCCGGGCGGAATGGTTAGGTTGGTTTCCGGTTCCTCGATTTCGGCGATCAGGGGCGCGGTGGGGTCGTAGACCTCTAAGAACACGACATCGAAAGCATCGCCGAATTTTTCACTGGTGCTGAACAAGGTCACCGCCACGTCGTCGTCATTGGTCACGGAAACGTTGGGCACCGTGGCGCCAAGATAGGTCTGATCGCCTACCTGCCAGATCAGCGAGGTGTCGGCGGGGTCGATGCCCAGCACCTCGCCCTGCAAGGTGAAGATTTCGCCGACCGCGACTTCCTGTCCGTTAACGGGCGAGGTGATGCGCACGTCATGTTCGCCTTCCTCACGAACTTTGATGAAGCGGAAGTCGATGTTCTCCTCGTCTTCCGTGGGAATGCCCGCCGCGAAGGCGATGAAATAGTCGCCGGGTTCATTGAAGGTGTAGCTCAGTTCAGTGCCCGTGGCAATGGGTTCCAGGCTGCCGTCGTCGCTTTCTGTAAACCAAGCGGCTTCCTCGGGGGCAACACCGATCACCTCGCCCTGGAACTGGATGGTTTCACCCACCCCGGCGGAAATATCCAGGTCCTCGGGCTTGACGATCTCTGCAAAGATGTCCTCGCCGAGCACCTCGATTTCAAATTCGGCCGGTGTCGGATCTACCTCTTTTCCATCAAGCACCGCCACGGCGTAGAGTTCGAAGTAGCCGGGAGTATCGAAGGTGATACTGATCTCTTCACCGAAGAAACTTTGTTCATCACCTGCCGCATTGAGACCGATCAGGGCCCAGTCAACCTGGTCCCACTGACCGTCGCCCTTAACCTCGGCGCGGAAGTTCAGGGTATCACCCGGTTGTACTCGGGCGCCTGCGCCCTGGGGTTCGACAATCAAGGTCTCGACCCTACCGGCCCTGGCGTTGACGGTAACCATGAGTTGAGCGGGCGTTTCGTCCATGCCGAACCGGTTCTTGCCGGCGCATCCCACCAGGAAGATGCCGGGTTCCGGGAAGTCCACGTCAATGCGCCGACCCTCGAAATAGCGAGGGTAGTCCGGGGCATTGGTGTCGTAGATTTCCCAGTAGAAATCCACGGCCTCGTTAGCGGGGGAACTCGCGGAGAAGGTGAGCAGGCTCCCCACATCGACTACCTGGTCGGTTTCCGGCATGTCGATCACGGTATCGGGTGGATTCTCGGAGAGGACGCCGATGTCGACACGAGCCGGCGTGGGGTCGGCAACTCCGTCTATTTGCGCGGTGCAGGTCATCACAAAGGAACCGGACTCCGGGAACAGTTGCTTAAAGGAAGCCTCGGTCCAGGTGCCGATCACCTGACCGTCCGCCGAGGTCAGTTCCCAAAGGTAATCTATCTCTGCCTTTTTGGCCGGATAGGCTTCTGCCTCGAAATAGATCTCTTCGCCGGGCTCGATAGTGACCACGGGCTCTTGGGGCGAAACGATGAAGGTTTCTACCTCACCGCCCGTATTTCCGCCGTTGCCGACGCTGATCGTGCGGAGATCGGGCGATTGGTCGCGCACGCCGTTCACGGCCGCCGCGCAAGTGATGAGGAAGAACCCCGGATCGTTGAAACGGTATTCAAACGATTGTTGATCGAAAACGTCTACGATCCTGCCGAGTTCATCGCGCAGTTCCCATAGGAAGTCGGCCTGTGTATCGCCGTCTCCGGTGACCGCCTCGAAGAATACGGCCTCACCCGGATCGATAGTTACGTCGTCTTGGGGCTCGATAATCACCGTATCGGGTTCATTGCCACTGCCGGCTCCCGATACGGTAATGTTGCGCTCGTCGGGGGTGGGGTCGGTGACGCCGTTGACCGTGGCGCGGCAGGTTACGGTAAAAGTACCGGGCTGATAGAAAGTGAAAGTGGGCGACTTTTGGTCGGAGGCTTCCAAACGCTGATCGCGTTCATCCAGCAGTTCCCATAGGAACTCTGCCGCGGCGTTCGGATCATCGGTGGTTGCCTCGAAGTAGACTTCGGTCCCGGTTTCAATGGCCAGATCCTCGGCGGGCTCGACGATGAAAGTATCGGGAGGGTTGCCGCCGGTATTGTCGTCCAACACGGTGATGCGACGCTCGGCAGGGGTATCATCCGACCCGGCAGAAGAGACCGCCGCGCAGTACATGATGAAATTGCCGGGTCTATCGAAGGTATAGGCAAAGGTTTCGGTTTCCCACTCGCCGATCTTCTGGCCCGTGTCGTCCCATAGTTCCCAGAAGAATTGGGCGCCCGGCTCATCGCTTACATTAGTTGCAGCGGCCAGGAAACGGACTTCTTGACCCACATTCACCTGCAAATCCTCGGGAGGTTCGACGATGATTGTATCCGGGAGACCGCCGCCGTTTGCTTCAACCACAATGCCGCGTTGCGCGGGTGTGGAATCTTGTACGCCGTTGACTTCTGCCGCGCAGTACATGATGAAAGCGCCCGGCTCGTCGAAGCCGACGGTGATCGACCGGCCCGTCCAGGCAGCCAGTTCGGCGCCGGTTGCCTGATCGACCAGCAACCAGTTGAAGGCGGCCTGTTGCGCGGCATCGGCAGTAATAGCCTCGGCCTCGAAGGTTTGTGTGTCACCCGCGGCCAGGGTGATGTCGCCCTTGGGGGTTACGATTCTGGTATCCGGCTCCTGACCGGTATTGTCATCTTCTACGGTGATAAAGACCTCGGCGGGCGTCGGGTCAATTTGACCGTCCAACTCGGCCGCGCATCGCATGGCGTAGGTTCCGGCCCGAGGAAAGTCAGTGGTGAAGCGCTGATCCTGCCAGGCGTCGATCACCTGGCCTTGTCCGTCGACCAACTGCCACGAGAAGGTTGCCTGGACAACCGTACCGTCGGCAGCGATTGCTTGTGCTTCGAAAGAAAGGCTGTCACCTACGTTGATTTGCTGGTCGCCCTTCGGCGCTACTATTTCCGTATCCGGTGGAGTGTTATTGCCGTTATCGTTGACGGTGATAAAGATCTCGGCGGGCGCCGGGTCAATTTGACCGTCCAACTCGGCCGCGCATCGCATGGCGTAGGTTCCGGCCTGAGGAAAGTCGGTGGTGAAGCGCTGATCCTGCCAGGCGTCGATCACCTGGCCTTGTCCGTCGACCAACTGCCACGAGAAGGTTGCCTGGACCACTGTTCCGTCGGCGGCGATCGCTTGCGCTTCGAAAGAAAGGCTGTCGCCTACGTTGATTTGCTGGTCGCCGATCGGCGCTACTATTTCCGTATCCGGCGGAGTGTTATTGCCGGTATCGTTGACGGTGATAAAAATCTCGGCAGGCGTTGGGTCTGTTAGACCGTCCAACTCGGCCGCGCATCGCATGGCGTAGGTCCCGGCCTGAGGAAAGTCGGTGGTGAAACGCTGATCCTGCCAGGTGTCGATCACCTGGCCTTGTCCGTCGACCAACTGCCAAGAGAAGGCTGCCTGGACCGCCGTACCGTCAGCGGCGATTGCTTGTGCTTCGAAGGTAAGACTGTCACCTACGTTGATTTGCCGGTCGCCGATCGGCGCTACGATTTCCGTATCCGGCGGGGTGCTATTGCCGGTATCGTTGACGGTGATACCGATCTCGTCAGGCGTATCGTCGGCCTGATCGTTCACCACCGCCGCGCACTTCATGCGGTAGTCGCCGGGTTCGGGGAAGCTGTAGGTAAAACTATCGCCCTCGAAATTGCCGATCAGTTGACCCGTACTGTCCAATAGCTCCCATAAGAGCTGAGCTTGAACCGGTTCGTCGTTCAATAAAGCGACGGCCTCGAAGCGCAGAATGTCTCCCACATCGATGATTTGATCGCCGTCCGGGCTGGTAATGCGGGTGTCCGGCGCAAAGGCGGCGACCTCATCTACCTGAATGTTTATCATGGCCGGTGTTTCATCACTGACTCCGTTCAGGGTGACGGTGCAGGTCATGGTGAATTTGCCCAGCTCGTCAAAGGTGTATTCAAATGTCTGCCGTGTAAAGAATTCCAACAACGCACCCCGGCTGTCCTTCAACTCCCAACGGTATTGGATCAGGTTGATGGTTCCGGCCGACAGGTCCGGTGTTTGGACCTCGAAGAAAAGCGTGGTGCCCTGGTCGATCACCTGATCGCCCTGAGGGCTCAGGATCACGGTTTCCGGCGGGCCGGCCTGGCTTTCTTCAACCGTGACTTGGACAATAGCCGGTGTTTCATCGACGGTTCGTTCGTCTTGGGCGGCACAGGCAACGAGATATTCGCCCGGTTCGTTGAATTCCAACTCCCAGGCGCCCTGTCCTTCCACCTCGTCTCGGGGTTGGTTTTCGCCGTCTGCCCACAACTGCCAGATGAAGGTTACGGAACCGGTCTCATTTTGCGCTTCCGCCTGAAAATTAACAATCGTCCCCGGCTCAACGGTCAAGGCGACATCGCGGGGTTCGGTAATCACGGTATCCAGTTGGGCAAAGGCGGCAGAGGTCATAAATGCAGACAAAAATAGGAGCTGGATCGGACCGGGCCTTGTGGTCATGGAACACCTCATCTCTCTATGGGATCTCAAACGCGTTATACAAGGGGGAAAGCGGGACCATATATGATCGTGTAAAGAGTCCCTCGATACCTACTACGGCCGAATATATGTTCACCCCTAAATCTAAATCGCCGAATACCCGGAAACCATGAGCCGGGTCACCCTTACCGACCATAACGGCCGAAGAAAAATAAAAAAACTTAGACCGATTGGTCTAAAGCATCGTACATTATGATCGTGAAGAACATCCAATGAAGGAGCGACACCTATGATTACGCTTTACACCGCGGCTACCCCCAACGGTCACAAGGCTTCCATCATGCTTGAAGAAACCGGCCTGGACTATGAAGTCCATGCGATTCAATTCAGCGAGAAGGAACAAAAGCAGGACTGGTACCTGAAGATCAACCCCAACGGTCGCATTCCGGCCGTCATCGACCGCGGTAACGACGACTTTGCCGTCTTCGAGTCCGGAGCCATTCTCCTCTACCTGGCCGAAAAGTCCGGTCAACTGTTGTCGTCGGATCCCAAAAAACGTTCCGAGGCCATCCAATGGCTGATGTTCCAAATGGGCGGCATCGGCCCCATGCAAGGCCAGGCGCATGTGTTCCTGCGTTATGCCCCGGAAAAGATTCCCTACGCTATCGAACGCTATCAGAATGAAACCCGCCGCTTGTACGAGGTATTGAATACCCGGCTCAAAGACCACGAGTACCTTGCCGACGAGTACTCCATCGCCGACATCGCAACCTGGCCCTGGGTCAAGGGCTACGAATGGGCGGGTCTGGATCTGGACGGTCTCGACCACCTGCAACGCTGGATCGACGCAATCGCGCAACGCCCGGCAGTGCAACGCGGCCTGGATGTGCCCCAAAAGGTGGAAGTAGACGATAAGGAACAAGCCGAGAAAGTGAAAAACGTGGCCTCGAACATGTTGATCTAGAAATCGATCATCAATGAGCCCCGGCAGGGACGGCAAAGCCGGCCCTGCCGTAACCGCCGCTTGGAATGCGCTGAGAAAGAGAGCCTCCCGGCCATTTTGAAAGCAGCCGGCATCGACCCCGATAACGTTTGACCCGATCGAAACCCCGGGGCCAGTGACCCTCCTCACCAAAAGGCCGACGGCGGAGCGTCTCCACAATTCCTCCACGATTTCATCAAATATGAACGGCAAACTTCCCTTTGTCGGGCACATGTCCGGTACTTGCCTTACAGGGGGATGACATGGTTTCTTTTACTTCTTTCTTCAACTCGCGCAAAACCGTTGCCGCCAATCCCGGCGTCGATAAGCCGCTGACACTCCAGGTACTGTTCCGCGGTGACCGGGATCTGGAGACAAAACACCTGCAAAAGTCCTTGCGCACCTATCACCGCGCCACACGTTCCGCGGTTTGCAAGGAACACCAGGTCGCCGACCCAACCGTAAATACGGACTGCCTGGTGGGTTGGCAGAAACATGTCATTCGCCTGATCGGTTACAACGCGCCGGTTCCGGCCGATGCGGTGCGGCGTTGCGCACGTCCTTTCTTCAAGTCGGAAGAGGTCAAGAAAACTCTCACCCGCCATCGTCGCCACCTGCGCTTGTACTATGTGGGTTACGACACCAACCCCTTCGAGCAGTATGTGGCCATGGCGGTTTTAGGCGCGGTCCTGGCCGATTTCGGCGCCGAGGTGATTATGAATCATTCGGCTTGCACCGCCTTCCCCGTTTCCTACCTGACCGGCAATAAAACCCATACCGATAAAATGACCTGGCTGCGTTCCATGCCGCTGCCCGCGCTGTATTGCGGCCTGGTGAAATACGCAGGCGGCCACACGCCCGGCATCTGGATGCGTACCCACGGCGCCTACAAGCTGGGTCTGACCGATATCGCCGTGGTGGCATCGCGTCACCAGGAGAAATTCCACTTCGATCTCATCAACAGCGTCTTGACGCACCAGTTGGTCACCGGCCGCTCCCTGGAGCCCGGCATTACCCACCGAGTGGGCCGCTACATCACCCTGCGGCTGCGGGAACCCGATCGACATGAAGCGTTTTTACGAAGTAAGAACCAAGTATACGTGGCTGAAATTGTGGCCTGAGCTTATGGGTTTTAGTCCGGTTACGTATTGCAGCACCTTTTTGGGATTTCACCACGACTCATAGGTATTGGGTCCCTGACCCCAATGCAAGTGAGATGGATGGTGCCAATGAAAATTTGGATGATTGTAATTGCACTTCTATCCATGGGACTTTCTACCCTGCCGGTCTCCGCGAATTCCCCCGTCACGGAAGAACTGCAGTCCCTGGATAAGAAGGAAAGAAAGAAGAAAAAGAAGAAAAAGAAGGGCGAAGAGACAAAGGCCGATGCCGAGAAGGCGACCACGGAAAAGCCCAAGACCGATAAAGAGAAAAAACCCAAAAAGAAGCCGGATAAAGATGCGATCAAGCCCTACGAAGAAGTGATCACCGAGGAAGCCAAAACCGACGAGGGCATTTTCAAGGTGCACCGCATCAAGAACAAACTTTTCTACGAGATTCCCGCTGCCGAACTGGGTACGGAATTCGTTTTAGTCAATCGCATTGCCCGCACCACCAACGGCGTCGGCTACGGCGGCCAGAAGTTGCGCACGCGCGTGGTCAAGTGGGAGCGCCACGACAAAAAGGTATTGCTGAAGAATTGCGACTACAGCGTGGTGGCCGATCCCGACAAGCCCATTTATAAAGCGGTCGAAGCGGCGCGCAACGAAACCATTCTGGGCGCCTTCCCCATCAAGGCGCTGGGTCCCGATGATGCACCGGTCGTCGATGTGACCGAATTGTATACCACCGACATCTACGAAATGAGCGCCAAATCCCGGCTCCAGGCCACGCGGATGGACAAAAAGCGCAGCTTTGTGGAAGACGCGTTATCCTTCCCCACCAATATCGAAATCCGTGCGACGCACACCTATATCAAGAACCCTCCGCCCCCGGGCCGCAGACCCTCCACCAGCCCCTTCGCGCGTTTCTTCCGCGGCATGAATCCAGGCTCGGCGTCCGTATTGATGCACTACAGTATGGTCAAGCTGCCCGAGGAACCCATGATGCCGCGCCTGTTCGACGATCGCGTGGGTTATTTCAGCCACAGCACCGTGGACTTCGGCCGCGATGTGCACAAAGCCGAACGCCGCACCTTCATCGCCCGCTGGCGCCTGGAAAAGAAAGACCCCGACGCCGAACTCTCCGAACCGGTGAAGCCGATCGTTTACTACCTGGACCCGGCCACGCCCAAGAAGTGGATTCCTTATATGAAGCGCGGCGTGGAGAAGTGGCAGGAAGCCTTTGAAACCGCCGGTTTCAAGAACGCTATCATCTGTAAAGAAGCGCCTACCCCCGAGGAAGATCCCGAGTGGCATCCCGAGGATGCGCGCTATTCCGTGATTCGCTGGTTGCCCTCTACCATCGAAAACGCGTCCGGCCCCCACGTGGCCGACCCGCGCACCGGCGAGATTCTGGAATCGGATATCCAGTACTACCACAACGTCCAGAACCTGTTGCGCAGTTGGTACATGATGCAGGTCGGTCCCCTGGACCCCCGCGCTCAGCAACTGCCTTTCCCCGACGACCTGATGGGCGAGCTGATTGAATACGTCTGCGCCCACGAGGTGGGTCACACCCTGGGCCTTCCGCACAATATGAAGGCCAGTTCCCAGTACCCGCTGGAAAAAATTCGCGATCCCGAATGGGTGAAGAAGATGTACCACACGCCCACACTGATGGACTACTCCCGTTTCAACTATGTAGTGCAGCCTGGTGACGGCGTACCCGTCAACACCTTGATTCCCGGTATCGGTCCCTATGACAAATGGTCCATCATGTGGGGTTACAAGCCCATTCCCGGCGCCACTACACCCGACGAGGAAAAGGCCACCCTGGACGAATGGGCCCGTCAGCAGGACGACACGCCCTGGCTGCGTTTCTCCACGGACGGTCCCTGGGGCCTGGATCCCGGTGATCAGACCGAAGCCGTGGGCGATGCCGATGCGGTGAAGGCTACCGGACTGGCCATGGCCAACCTGGATCGCGTTTCCAACATGCTTTTGAAGGCAGCCACCACTGAAGGCGAGAACTGGGACGATCTGGAAGAGCTGTACGGTCGCCTGGTAGGCCAGTGGGGTCGTGTGCTGCGTCACGTGGTGCCCATCGTGGGCGGCATGGACACGCGCCAGTTACACGGCGGCCAGGAGGGTGTTCGCTTCAAAACCGTGAGTAAAGAACGGCAGGAAGAAGCGGTGGCTTTCTTGAACGAAAACGCTTTCAAAACGCCCGAATTCCTGATCAAACCGGAAATCCTGCGTCGTATCGAAGCCACCGGCGCCCTGAGCCGCATTTCCAGCCAGCAGCGTTTCGTTCTGTTCGGCCTGGTTTCCAACAGTCGCTTGGAGCGCATGGTGGAACAGGTAGCCATGGACGGCGACACGGCATACGCTCCGGTGGAGTTCCTCTCCACCCTGCGCAAGAGCCTGTGGAGTGAGTTGAACGACGGTTCCGTGAAGATCGACGCATACCGTCGCAACCTGCAGCGCGCCTACCTTCAGGTGATGGACACCAACCTGGGCCGCGCCGCCGCAGGCAGCGATGTACGCGCACTGCTGCGCGGTGAGATGATCAATCTGGACCGCATGCTGAAGCGCGCCATGGCCAAAACCGGTGACGACATCACCCGTTATCACCTGCGCGATGCCCGCAACCGCGTCGAACTGGCCATGAACCCGGACAAGAAAGGCGCAAGAAGCGGCTCTTCTTCCCGGAATACTTGGGTGGAGGAAGCCGAAGCCCTTTGGTCCAGACCTCCCGAACACTCCTGCTGGATGGATTTCAGCTACATTCCCGAGGACGAACAGCAGTAATCCGAACCGGGAACGGAACATGAAAAACCCCAAGCCGTCGCCGGACGGCTTGGGGTTTTCTTTTTTCCGGTATTCACTTCAGGGTAACTTACCCTTTGTACTGAAACTGTTACGGAAACAACACCTTGTAGCGCGTCTCCAGGTATTCCGCCAACACCTCGTGCGGGGCCAACTCGCGATTGTAGATCTTGAACTCGTCGAATCGGCCGTCCCAGTAACGCGAGTTTCCGACGGATGAGGCGCCGATTTTGTTGGTCTGGGAGGCATCGCCGGGATCGACCAGTGCACTCTTGCGGGCGATCAAGGCGCCGTCCAAATAGATGCTGCCCCGGCTACCGTTCATGGTTACCACCAAATGGTGCCATTGTTGGTCATTTGGATAGGTTCCCACCGGGGTGCTGACGTGATTGTTAACCGTGGGTTGGTAGGTACGGAAGGAAATGAGACCTGCCTCCGCGGGATCAGTCCGGTCTGTAATGTAGAGGCGATAACCGCTCGCGCTGCTCCCTTCAAAGTTGCAAACGAAGTCGTAAGCGGAATAAGCCTGACCCAGCACGGTGTCCAGCTTCACCCAGGTGGAGATGGTCAGTTGGGTCACGCCGTCAGTAACGGTGGGGTGAAGTCCCATGTCCAGGTAATCACCCGCGCCGTTCAAATCGATCGCCCGGCCGTCGATCCCCGGAGAAAAAACCGGAGAACCGCCCGCGCTCAAGTCAACCCCTGCCGGGGAATTGTCGTTCAGGGTGTCCTCAAAGGACCAGGCGCCCTGGAGATTCTGGGTCGAGGGTTCGGTCATCACGACATAGTCGGGGCTGCCGGAGGCATAGAGGGCGAAGACCTCGTCGGCAGCCAACGACCGATCGTAAAAACGCAGCTGGTCCAGCGCGCCGTCCCAGAAATAAGAATTGCCGCTATTGAAGGCGCCGATCAGCGCGGGTCCCGCGGTATCGCCCGGATCGTGGGTCATATTATCGGTTCGGTAGACTTCAATGCCGTCGACATAGATGACTGCCGTTGCGGCATCCTTGGTGAAAGCGAGATGGTGCCAGTCGTTATCGGTCGGATAGGTGCCGTGATTGCTGTAGGCGCCCTTGATCACCCCGGCGTTGTAGGCTTCCCAACGCAATCGGGCCTGGACGGTGTTGCTGTTACTGTCGACGCCCAGCCAGAAGCCGTTGCCGTTGTTGATGGTGGCGAGAATGGCATAGCGGTTTTGCGCGGTTGTCAGGATTGCATCCAAACGGGCCCAGACACTGACCGTGTATCGGCTGATACCGCCGGTCAGCAGGGGATCGCTGCCCAGGGACACGTAGTCGTCGACGCCGTCCATATCGAGGGCCTGGCCGAGAACACCGGTCGTGAAACCGGGACCGTTGACATCGATTCCGTCCAGGGCGTTCCCGGATGCGTCGGTGAGGTCGCCGTCAAATGCCCAGTAAGCGGTCAGGTCGGCCGCATGAACGGAAATTCGGCCGTGGGTGTGGGTCACGTTGGGCGAACCGGCGCCCGGTGTCACCGATAGGGTTAGATCGCTGTGACCGGCGGCCAGGGCATTACCGGTAAGGTTGACCAACACGCCTTCTCCGCTGAGCGGGCTCGGGCCGGTGGCGTCAAGGATGAGGCGGCCGGACGTAGTGGTGTCGGCGATGACGGTCCAGCCGTCGCTCAGGGTTGCGGTCAGGTCGGCGTTTTCCAGGCGGACGACATAGGGATCGAAATCCACTTGCACGCGCCATTCGGTCAAACCTGCATCGGTGGTGTCATCGATGGTTACCGGTATGCTGAAAGCCGACCAGGAAACGGCGCTCGCGGTCGCGGGGGCGCTGACGCGATAGGTGTTTTCCACGGTCAGGTTGAAGGCAAGCGTCGCTTCCTTGGGCGGCGACCCGTTGTCGACGGCCTTGATTTGGAGGGTATAGACGCCCTTGTCCGTAAAGCCGGGTTGAATGTTCAGCGTGCCGGTACCGTTGTCGTGATCGGTCAGCGAAGCGAAGGTCGGCAGGTTGACGGCCTGTAAAACAATCGCATGGCCTTCGGAATCGGTTGCGGAGACGGGCAGGGACAATGTCGCGTTTTCCGCTGCCGTCTGGTTGGCGATCGCTGAGAAGACAGGCGCCTGGTTGTAATGGATGATGTCGATATCTACCACGGCGGGCGCGCTGAGACGGTTGCCGTCGTGCACCTGGTAGGTGAAGCTGTCGGTTTCGGCCGTACCGCCGTCATGCACATAACTGAAGGTACCATCCGCGTTCAGAAGGAAGGAACTCGCGTGCAAGGGTCCTTCGAGCAGGAGCACGGTCAGCGGATCGTTGTCGGGATCGCTGTCGTTGTTCAACACGGTGTTGTTCAAGTTCAGCAACAGGTCGATAGTGGAACCGGCAGGACCGGCCATGCTGTCATTCACCGCGACCGGAGCGCCGTTCCAACCGTCCCGGCCCCTAACCGCCATGTATTCGGTCCACATCTCGTGATGCTCCAACACCCGGGTGTAGATTTTCACCCGATCGAGGTTCCCGTTCCAGGGATCGCCGCTAGTTCGGTCGACGCCCAACGCAAGACCGTAGACAGCATCCGCCGGCATGGGGGCGTCGGTGACCTCCGAATGAAGGGCGCCGTCCAGGTACAAGCGGGTCCGGCCGTTCTTCATGGTGAAGCCCACGTGGTGCCGGCCCCGGTCGTTGGGATAGAGGTTGGCGGAACGGGCGATGGTGTGCGTGGTCCCGTTGTAGATTCTCAGGCAAAGCCGGCCCGCGGTGGGCCCGACGGCATCTTCCACATAGAAGGAGAAGCCCGCCCCGGAGCCGTGATCGCCGGCAATCACGTGTTTATCGGGACCGCCGCCCAGGACCGTATTCAGTTTGACCCAAGCGGAGAAACTGAGCCGGTCGACGTTTTGGGTTACACCGGGGATGCTTGCCCGGTCGAAGCGATCGCCCGTGTCGTGGATGCGCGCGGACATTCCGTCGCGTCCCGGTTCATAGGTGGGAGAACCCCCCACGGTTAGATGACGGTTTCTCCCGCTGCTGTCAAACGCGTTGCCCTCGAAGTCCCATTGCGCTGCCAGATCGACAGTAACGGGTTCGGCAGGAATCTTACGGCCGGTCTCGTAATGAACATACTCGGCGAAGATCTCGTTGAAGGTCGGGGCGCCGGTGTGAAAGCGCACACTGTCCAGGCCGCCGTGCCAAAACCGGTCGGCGCCGCCGTAACCCGCACCGATCGCCTGAGCATCGTTCGATACGCCGGGGCCGAGCGCCCATTCGGCCTGGTAGAACATATAGCCGTCCAGGTAGTAAAAATGAGTCGTACCCTCTCGCACCATGGCCAGGTGGCGCCAGGAGCCCTGTACGTCATAGGGCAAGGCGGTTTGGTGGCGCATGGTCATTCCGTTGTTCACACCGTCGAAACGCAGGACCGTGGAACCGTCGATCAGGTCCGCCAGGCCGAAGATATAGCCGTTGGTTGCGTTGCCGTGGGAGAAGAGGGCGAAGGTAGAATCCACCCCGTCGGCCGGAGCGTCCAAGCGAACCCAGCCGGAAACCGCGAAGTCACCGCCGTTATGGTTGAGCTGCGAACGGTAGCCGAGGGCAATCCAATCGCCGTCACCGTCCAGTTCAGCCGCGCCGTCAACCTTGCCGCGCCCAAAGCTGACATCTCCCTGGGGAAAAGCAACTACCCAGTTGGGGGAAGTCTCATCACCGTCCACGTCCAAAGGCCAATGCGCCGCAATGCCGGGCACTTCTACATACTGGCGCACGCCGCTGAGACTATTGCAACGCGGGGCCGTCTGATTGACGTGGAAATTACTGATCTCCATATAGGTGGACCCGTTGGTCAGGGCGACGCCCGTCAAGGTGAGGAGCTTGCCCGAACCGGTCAGGTCCGTCGCTCCGGACGCCTCGATTCTGAGGATGCCCGGTCCCTGGCTGACGGCGTTGACCGTCCAGCCCGCCGTGATCGAATCGGTGAGGTCGACCCCGTTCAAATCGAGGATACCCGGGTCGTAGGTGATGTCGAAGCTGAATGAACCGATGCCCAGGTTGGTGGTGCTGTCGATGTAGAATTTGGGACTGACGGGACTCCATGCCGTAGCTCCAAAGGACGGAAACAACCTGATTTTGGGGCAGACGGTCGTATCGATATGGAAGGTTTTCTGGTCGCTCGCGCCGTGAATGTCGGTAACGGTGACGGTGACGGCATAGCTGCCGTAATCGGCCGCGACCGGGGATAAAACCAGGACAGCCGTACCGTCGCCGTTGTCGGTCAGGCCGGCGAATGCGGGCAGGCCGACCGCGTTGAAAACCAGGGCATCGCCGTCATCGTCAAAAGCGGTCAAGGGAACCTTGACGGTTTGGTTGGGCACGATGGTGCGATCGGAAATCGCGGCCAACAAGGGCGCCGCGTTATTGGTGTTTTCTACCAGAACCTTCGCGGTGCCCATGACCCAGAGCCCGCCGCTGTCTTTGGCCAGGAAGCCGAAGCTGTCGTAACCGAAGAATCCCGGGTCGGGTCTGTAGGAGAGTCTGTTGTTGACCACCGCTGCCCTTCCGTGGGCGGGATCGACGGCAAGGGTGTAGGTGTGCGTATCGCCCGCGTCAGGATCGGTTACCACCGGATCGAACTCGACCTCCTGGCCGCTTGCCGTGTTGATATCGGCGGTTGCGCTCGTGGGCGCTTGGTTGGTTCCGGTGGGCATGGGTAGGAAATGCGCCGCGTAATCGGTATTTGCGGCGGCGGCATCCCGATTGTCGAAAATTTGGATGTAGTGGTGATACTTGTTTTCGGCCTTGTCCCATTCTTTGATCTGCCTGGCGTTTTGGGGCAACAGCACCTTGCCGTCGCTGCGAACCACCTTCTCCAGGAACGAGCCGCCCAAACTCAGGTCCCAGGCTTTGAGGAAAATGAAGCCGGTAGTGCCGCCGGGTACCGTGATGGTGCTACCCTCGAATCCCGCGCTCGGGCCGGTCAGGTCTTGCACGGCGCTCTCGCTGCCGTCGCTCTCGTAGACCTTGGTTACGCCGTTGCTGACGCCCACCATATCGCGAAGCCGGTCGCGGCCCGGCAGGTCCACCATCACCTCGCCCAACAGGGTATGGCTTTCAGCGGCGCCGGCCAACTGCGCGGCCAGGGGCGTTCCATTGCCGTCCAATGCCGTGAAATCGGCGCTGAAACTATCCACTTCACCGGTATCGTTTGCGCTCATAATCCAGCAGGCCGTCTTGGCCCGGCTGGGAGGGATGTCACCGAAATGCAAAAGAAAACTGTTCGGGCCGGCCTGCTCGTTGACTTCGCTCCGGGAAATCGTGGTCGTCATGGGCTGACTCTGCGCATCGTCGGTCACAACCGATTGAGTGGAGGTAATGGCGACCTCCTCGGCATAGCCGCCGCCCTTGTTGTTCACGCGAACGGCCAACATGAAAGGATCGCCGGCAACGACGTCCGGGGGCAGGAAATAATCGATCTCCAGGGCATGGTCGGGCTTTACATAAATCCCGTCCATAACGGCCTCCTTCGATCCGCTCACGGAATCCAACGTGTAGTCCAACCGGGCGCCTACCCAGTAAAGCACTCCCTCCAAATTCTGACCGCCGGCGCCGTTAATGGGCGAAATCTGCCAGGTGACGACCGCGGTTTCCCCGGCGGCAATGGTTCCGTTTCCCTGGATGTCGGTGATGTTCTCCATGAGTGGGGTTCCCATGGTGAAGGGGGCGTCCGGGCCGCTGGGAGTGGAGGGACCCGAAACGACATCGCCGTTCTTGTCGGTAAATGACGGCACGATGCCGACCCCTTCGAGGCTGTAGACGGGATCGTTGTTGGTGATATGCATGACAGCCGTGAAACTGCCGTTCTCGTACACGGTATCTTCGACGATGCGCAGCCTGATTTCCAGGGGGTTGCAGGGAGTTTGCGCCGAAAGCCATGGAGTAAGGAGCCATACTGCCGAAAGGAGAGACAGAAGGCGGGTTCCAAGGGTGGGGATAAGCTTGGTCAGTGGTCCTGGATTGTTCATAGTACACTCCATGAAGGAAAGAAAATTGGGATTTGGGTTCCCTATGAGCGTCGGCTCTGCTGAACAACGCGGGAAACTCTTTTGGATGGGATCAAACTTTTTCCGGGCGATCCCGCGCACCTACCGAACGGCGAATTAAAAATTATTCAGTCTGACTCCGGAACCGCACCTGTCCGTTGCATAGAAAGCCGCGAACCTTCAGCAACTCCTGGTGGCCGGGCACGCGCACGTCGCGAGCGATGCGAATGCGCGGCACATCCCGTGGGAACGGCGGGAGGACCTTGGCATGAAAAAGCTCGGGCCACATGCGCACCGGGCAACTGGTGTAGATGCGATCGAACGCGCCGTGGGTCTCCCACCAGCGGCATAGCCGTTCGTTGGTCTCGATGAGATGGTCGCGGGCGTTTTGCAGGCGCAGGCGCGATCCGTAACGGGACTTGCCGCGCGTTTTGAGATAGGTGGTCTGGGACCGGCCCTTGCCGCGCGTCACATACTTTTTGATCACCTTGTGTACCAGCAATTCGTCCTCACGCCACAATCCCATACTGGTCGCGCCGGCCTGAATGAGGATGATCAATTGCAGACCGATGGGTCGGGCCAGCCTCTCTAAATAGGCTTCCGGCGTCGGGGTATCCTCGGAGACAGGCAACAGGGGCGGCGGCACGAACTCCACGGGTTCTTCGGCATCGGGCAGGGAGACGAAGGTGCGTCCCTCGGGACCGGGCGAAAGCGGTAACAGACCGCGCAGGACATCGGCGGCTTCGGTCCAATAGAAGAATTGTGGTGATTGCGCCGCCATACGAGCCTCCCCGCGAGCGGATATGGTACCGAAAAGAAAGCCGCTTGGGAACGGCCTTCCTATGGACATTCGCAATCCAAGCCCGAGACCGGACAGGGAACTTGACGTCTACCGGTCCATTTGTGGATAACTTGCTGTCACTGGATTGTCAGGTTGATCGTTGGTCCATTACCGGTCTCGTTCTTGGGAATGGGAACGGACGTCATACCGAACACGGCGTCGTTCCCGGTCGTCGGGATTGTCGTTTCGAAAAACACAACACCTGTCCCGGGAATCGGTCCGGCTGAGGCGAAAGAAGTGGTTCCGCTGCCGAAATGATGACCATCCGAATATCCAAACCCACCTCCAATCCCGAGAATCGGTCTCCACGGGGATTCATTTGACAACTTCGGCCCGAGTTTCGAGGTATGGGGATTCCTTCCTTACGGGTCCTTTACCCTAAAAACAACCGGAGGCGACGTTTGGTTGGGCTGTTTTCCGAGGAAAATATCCCTCGGAGGTTCGAAGAGTGGAACCATTCCCGGGCATAGAACCACCTCGCGCTGTTACAACCGGCGCCATTCCCGGGAATCATACTACCTCCGGCGTCGCCAGGTGGTCCCATTCCCGGACGAAGGACCGGCAGACCCGGATTAGGAGGGTTCATTTAGCGGCAAAGTTGATGAAACTTGGCTGACAAGCCTTACCAACACCCGAAAAGGATGTTTTTTGCTTAAAAACAAACAAACTTAGATAAAAAGCCCTTTCCAACCGACGCACAGTCCTCGACATGAGAGAAACAACTCATGCCCGGCCCCTTGAGTACAAACGTATCCCAGGCGCCCGCAAGCCGAGAATCGCCCTCCGGGCGAGGCGAAGCGGAAAACCCCGGGCGCGCGCATCCTGCGTGCTCTTTCCCGGGTTGAGCATGCTTTTCCGGTTTGATTTCAATACCTTGAGAACAATGCGCCTCGTCTCGCCCTCCAGGCGAGGCGAAGCGTATCTTGTGTTTGGGTCTGTAAGTCGTTTTTGATCAGAACCAAGCACCTACTCATCCCACGAAGAGCACGCAGGATGCATGCGCCGTTAGCGCTGCGTTCAGCGCTGTTAATTATAACGACACAAACTTAGCTCACACTACCGCATTCTAGATGAGACAATTTCTACCGGGGTCACACTTGGAGAAGGGAGACCGTGGCGGGTCAACGCCATGTGCCGGCACTGAACCGGTCCGAACCGATTGGATCCCGGCACGCGTGCGCCTGCCCCTCCGGTCCGATCCCGTCGGTTCCCCGCAACTTCCTGAGAACAAGGAGCAAAGTATGTTCGAGAAGCGAATCGCAGTACTAACTGCTATTTTCATCTTATCCTGGATCGGGCTGTTCGCTCAAGAGGGTCCCGTGGCACGGGTTACCATCGAGACGGACCACTTGATCATTGAACCCGTGGGTGAGTTTGAATCCTATACGGTCAAACTCTACGGGCCCATTTGCCGTGTCGAGACCCGGTTCGGCCGGGAGACCGGCTTCGTCGAGTTGTTCGACAAAAAAGGAAAACCATTCGAGGACGGTCTCTGGAATTACGAGATCACCGCCACGCCGATCTGGTCCCGCCAGGAACTGGAAACCATCACTACCGCCAGGATAAAGGACGATTACAAGACCCTGGCCGTGATGTTGCCGAAGGCGGGTTCCCTCACGCAAACCGGCTCTTTCAGCATTTTGGAAGGCGTCACCGTGGACCAGAGCCTGATCGAGAAAACAGCCGGTGAAAACCGGGGCAAAGCTCTTCGGGATTTTGTCATCAACGATGACCTGATCGTAGACGGCAGCGCCTGCATCGGCTTCGACTGTGTCAACGGCGAAAGCTTCGGCTTCGACACCATCCGCCTTAAGGAAAACAATCTGCGCATCAAGTTCGACGATACCTCCGTGGCCGCGTCCTACCCGCGCAACGACTGGCAACTTACCGCCAACGCCTCTGCCAACGGCGGCGCCAGTAAGTTCTCCATCGACGATATTTCCGGCGGTCGGACTCCCTTCACGGTGGAAGCCGGCGCGCCTTCTCATTCGCTCTATGTGGATGACGGCGGTCGCATCGGTATCCGCACCTCCACGCCGTCCGTCGAAATCCACGCGGTCGACGGCGATACGCCCACGTTGCGTCTGGAACAGAACGGTTCCTCCGGCTTCGCGCCCCAAACCTGGGACGTGGCCGGCAACGAAACCAGCTTTTTCATTCGCGACACCACCAACGGCAGTACTCTGCCCTTCCGCATTCGCCCCGGCGCAAGCAGTAATGTGTTGATGATCGACGGTGATGACCAGGTAGGCATCAACTCGGGCACCAATCCCTCCTCTACCCTACAGGTCTCCAATACCATCGGTGACAACACCTTGCACGTCACTTCCGCCAACCAGGATACCGTGGTGCACATCGAGGAAACGAATGCGAGCGGCACTACCGATCCCATGCTCAAGATGTCCAACAATTCGTCCGTCATCATTTCAACGGTCAACAACAGCACCGGCCAAACCTGGAACTTCTTGAACGGCAGCGCCGGTTTCCGCATCGATGACACCATCGGCGGTCCCGAGGTCGACATCAAGAACAACGGTGATATCCGTTTCGGCCAGAACAACGGCGACTTCCTGCTCATCGACCGCACCACCAACGGCGGTCACGTAACCATTTCCAATAACCTCACGGTCAACGGCACCTTCAGCAACCCTTCCGATGTAAACCTGAAGGAAGAGTTCGAAGTGGTGGATACCAGCGAGGTTTTGGACAAACTGACCGACCTTCCCATCACCACCTGGCGCTATAAGCGCGATGAGAGCGATATTCGCCACATGGGTGTGACGGCCCAGGATTTCTACGACGCCTTCGGCCTGGGTCAAAGCGACAAGTACCTGACCTCCATCGATCCCGACGGTGTGGCGATGGCCGCCATCCAGGGCTTGAACAACAAGGTCGAAGACAAGATCAGCCAAAAGGACGAGGAAATCGCCCGGCTGAAAGAAAAGAACCGGAAGCTCGAAGACCGCCTGGCGGCCTTGGAGAAACTGGTCAACACCCTGGCTGAACAAGACGCCGATCAGTAGACGGCTCGTTCAACCCCAACCTCACGGAACGGGGCGGCTTGCGAGTCGCCCCGTTTCTATAAGAAGCGGTTTTACCTGTTTATCTCACGGCTCCTGACCACGACTCAGGTCGATATTGAGACCTCGAAGAGGCGACTCCAAAAAGAAATCGACCAGATGCAGCTTCGTCGATTGTGAGCGGTACTCCTCGTTGGAGAGAACTACCGCGGCAGTTCTAGGGAACCCGTCCTTGGCATCTTTCACATGCCATTTGGTTTGTGTCATCTCCATAATAAGCACCTACCGAGCCACATCATCTCTCTGGGGTTAGTTGCTCCTTCACATTATAGATTATATACCAGGAAAAGCCGTGACCGATGATCGAAACCGCCGCAAGCTCTACTGAAAACAGTCAGCCAGGATTCCCAGAACCGAAGTATTATCCGGCCAGGACCTGAGTAACACACTTGTCGATTGGCAAAGGCAACCCCCGGGCCCCTTCAACTGGACCTGGTCGATCCACCAGCCCTGAGCGCCTTGGAAGTTATCGCAGCCCAGGCGCCAGCGGAATAGGACGGACTGCCCGTCCATTTCCGACAAATCTACCTTGGAGCGGATGAACCCGTTGGAATTTCCGTTCCAGGCATCGCGTTGAGCCAGGGGGTTGGAGGAAATATTCAAGCGGACCGTGTAGGGACCCTCGGTAATGCGATCGGGGTTGTCGGGTACCGCGCCGCCGTCACCGCTGAGAATATCGAACCAGGTTGCGCCGCCGTCGGTGGAGTATTCCAGTACGCCGCCGTCCCAGTTGGGTTCGGTATCGTAGCGGTGCCAAAACTCCAGGACCGTGGGACCGCTGATGTCGAATAATTCTGTCAGCACCAGTGATTGGTCCTTGCGAATGCCGTCGTTGGCGCAGAACCAACTGGTGCCGTAGGTCTCGGTGCCCTCGGTGGTTTGGAACCAGGTCGGCGTGCCCAGGTCGGTGGGTCCGGTCAATGTGATCCAATTAGCCGTTCCGGATTCATGATCGTCAAAGAACAAAAGGGGCTTGGGACCCCGCACCGATACGGCAGTTGTCACGGTATTCGCCTCTTCGATACCGCCGCCGGGCCCGTCACCCGGTGCACCGATGTCCTCGGCGCGCACAAGGTAATACCAGTTCTCGTTGAGCCGCACATCATAATCGGTCCAGGACGTATGCGGCCAACCCGAGCGCACCATATTTTCGGGGCCCGGCACAAAGTCGGGGACGTCGCCGCGATAGATATTGTAGTGTGGTCGGGTACCGCAAGAACCTGTTGCCGGTTGCCAACGAAGAAGGACACTGCAAGAGAAAAAGCCGCCGAACGGTATGATGGTCAGCGGGTCGAATTGCGGCGCCAGGCGGCAGATACCGGTAGCGGTTACCGCGGCGCATTCACTGAGCACCGAGAAACAGTTCTGGTCCGCATCGAAGGCCCGAACGATGTAGGCATAGGATGTTCCGCCCGACACATCGGTATCGCTGAAGGCAGTCCCGGCGATATCTTCGGCAATCAGGATGAAATTTTCGGCGGGGCAGGCGGTTGCGTCCGCGCGATAAACATTGTAGGTATCGGCTCCAGTGGAGGGATTCCAGGAGAGATCGATTCGGTTGTCGCCGCCCGCGACCGCGACAAGACCCTCGGGCGCCAAGATCGGTGGATCGCAACCGCAGGAGTCGAATTTAAAGGTAGCGATACGAGTAGACCAGAAGCTGTCCGCGTTGTACATGCCGGTGAACCAGAAGGTGCAATCGTCAACGGGGTCTATGCTCATGGAGGAATAATCGCCGTAGCGGTTGGAGCCGTTGGCCGCGCTGCCGTCAATCAAGGTGTACTCTCCCTGGGGCAGGAGACCCGGGGGGTCATCGTCCAACCGGCCCGTGTACCGTAGGCCGGGAAAAACATCGGTCCCGTCGGTTACATTGTAACCCAAGGCTATATTGCCGTCCTTGTCCATGGCAAGGGCGCCCATCCAGCGGTTGACATCGTCGGGTGAGAAAGTGCCTTCCTGATTAAGGGACCAACCGCTGCCCCTAACAGCCGGGTTGCGCCGCAGTTCGAACCAGCGGATACCGCCGGTGTCGTTACCGTCTACATCGGTGACCAGGTTGCCCAGCAAGACCTCGTGACTGCCGAAGTTGCGATAGGAAAGCCGCCACATAATGACCTCGCGTAAGGGGTCCAGCGTAGTCCCCGAACCCGGCTGCGGGAAACAGTTGAAAGAGACGGCGCCGCACAGGGTGGAGTCGAACTCGGCAACGGGAATGGAATCGGTAAGAGTCAAGACGCTTTCCGCGGGATTCGCCCAATCGATATCGAATTGAAAAACCTCCAGGAAATCGGCGTCGGGGTTGTTGCCGCCCGGGTTGTGGAGTTCGTCGTCGCGATGCCGCATCAAAAGACCCGGGCTGCCGGGGGGCGGCGCGGTAAGGCCGTCCAGATCTGCCGGGGTTGCGGCCTGGAAATTGAAACCGGCCATGGGGGGAAGGGCGGTGAAGACCACGGGCACGGGATCTCCCGCCAACATGGCCTCGCGGTTGAAGGCATAGACCCGGGGTAGGAACTCATTGGTGGTCAGGTAATAGGCATCGGGCCAGACACCGTATTTGGGATAGTCCGGAAAATCCACGCCGTTGAAGGTGTAGGCATACCAGCCGCCGGTGATCGGGTCCGAGGTTTGCGACACATAGATGCAAAGGCCGTTGCTGCTCGAGGAAAACTCGGTCAACAGCCAGCGTTGCGCGTGTTGATCATAAAGAACGATGGGATCGCCGAACCCGCTGCTGCAAGGCGCATCGGGATTCAGGGAATCCAGCACGAAGGGGCCGGCTGCAATGCTGCCGTCGGCTTTATTGAAGACGGAATACACGGTGCCGGAAGAGCTGTTCGTTGCTTGAATGAAATAGTTCACGCCCACATCACCCACGGTATCGGGCGGGTTGACGGAGGTGAAGGGAATGCCCGCGATATCGAGCTTCGGAGAGCCGAAACCCAGGTCGATGGAACCGGCAGCGCCTCGTCGGTCCCTCAAGGGATCGGGTCGCGAGGGTTCGGGAACGTCGACACCGCGATTGCCGTGACGCACGCGGGGCACTTCCATGAGGGCCATGCCGGGTCGCCAGGGCTGAGGCTTGGGTAATTCGCGCAAGTCTACATCCAGGAAATAGGGATACGAAGTTTCCGAGACAGTCGAAGGCAGTAAGGCCATGCCGGGTAAAAAAGGACAGAGCAGGATAATGCCGAATGAAAACCTTGAAAACATGGTCACGGTCACAACCTCCAAACATCGAGCCCTTGCATCCCTATCGAACACCATGTGTAATTACCTGAATGAACAGGGCATTGTTTTCATTCTGGGCCGGCGAACCTCGTGCCGCAACCCTATATTCATCAACGATCTATGATTGTGAGACATGTCATCGGTAAATGCGGCGCGCCTCGGCTGGGTTTCGTCCCCCGTGATCAGGAAAAACCGGCAAGTCGCCGGCCCTGATTTTGCTTCAGCGTTCGGGTAGAGCCGTTTGGCGCAAGGCTTTGGAGGTACACCATGTTTGACCGTATTTTAATTCCCGTGGACTTTTCGGCGGGCAATCGCGACAGCATCGCCCAGGCGGCGCGATTGGCCCATGCCGAAACATCGGTAACCCTGATCCACATCATTCAAATGATCGATCACCTGGAGGATGACGAAGATGAGGGTTTTTACAGCAGGTTAAGAGAGATGGCCGACCGAAAGATGGAAAGCCTGCTCAAATACGGACGTGAACTGGGCCTGAACCTGAGCCATACGGTACTTGTGGGTAAACGGACAACCGGAATTTTGACCTACGCCCGGGAACACGATATTTCCATCATCGTGCTCAATTCGCGGCCCATGGACTGGACCCAGCCGCTGGAAGGCTTCGGCGGCACCAGCCACGCGGTGGCGGTTTACGCGCACTGCCCGGTCTTCCTGATCAAATAAGCCGCTGGGGAGACTTCCCCAGCTTGTGCCATATTCCGCTCCATGGAATGATCCGGGATGTCAACGGGGTCGACAGGTGAAAGTCTGGTATGATGATTTCGGAGGCTATGAAATGCAACCGATCCCTGTCGGTATCAGTGACTTCAAAAAGTTAAGAGAGGCCGATTTCGCCTTTGTGGATAAGTCGATGCTAATTGCCGATATCCTCCGTAGCGGGGCGGAAGTGACGCTTCTCCCTCGGCCGAGGAGATTCGGAAAGACGCTGAACCTGTCCATGCTGCGCTACTTTCTGGATCATCGCAATGAAACCAGGAACGCCTCCCTTTTCGAAGGTTTGCAAGTCACGGCCCACCCGGATGTCATGAAACACCAGGGTCGGTACCCTGTTGTATTCGTTACTTTTAAAGACATCAAGTATTCAGAATTCAAACATTGTGAAAGTGCGATCGCTAAAACCTTGGGCCATCTTTTCCTCGATCATCGAGAGGTCATCACTCGGGCCGACCCGAAAGGCGTAGTTAAAAAGTCAACCGAAGCAATCATGGACGGCACCGCCGATTTCGTCGATCTTTCCGATGCTCTGGGCTTACTGACTAAATTAATCGAAGAAGGAACCGGCAAAAAGCCGATCGTCTTGTTCGATGAGTACGACGCACCCATTCACGCCGGCTACCGGCACGGGTACTATGATCGGATCATCGAATTCATGCGCAACTTGCTGAGCGGGGCCTTCAAGGACAATCCACATCTGAAAACGGGGGTGGTGACCGGTATTCTCAGGGTCTCCAAGGAATCCATCTTCTCCGGTTTCAATAATGCGGATGTACAGACCATCTTGGACAATTCCTATGCCCGTTATTTCGGTTTTACAGAGGACGAGGTCAGCGCATTCCTGGCCCGCAGAGGTCTCGCCGACCGCGAGGAGGAGGTTCGCACCTGGTACAATGGTTATCGGTTCGGGGGGCAGATCATATATAACCCCTGGTCCATCATGAAAATGGCCGCCAATCCCGAGGCCCCGCTCCAACCGTATTGGGTCAACACCAGTGACAATCGATTGATCCAAAGTCTGATTACCGATGAGCGCGCCGTCCGCCGGGAAGACCTGGAAAAGCTGTTGCGAGGCGAACTTCTGGCCAAGGTATTGGATGTGGATATCGTCATGAATAAAATGACGGCCAAAGCCGTTTGGTCCATGCTCACTTTGAGCGGCTACCTGAAAACGGAAACCCTGGTCATCGACGAGGGCCGTTTTAAAAGCGAGCTGACCATCCCCAATAAAGAGGTCAGGCTTTTTTATGAGGAGTCGGTACGAACCTGGGTCGACGAACAATCGGGCCCGCAAGGCTTCTCCCCCTTGATCGAAGCGCTGCTCGCACAGGATATGGATCGCCTGGCCGTCATTTTTGCCGAGGTTGTCAAAAGCGTATTGAGCTACCATGACACTGCCGGCAACGAACCGGAGCGCGTCTACCATGCATTCATGTTGGGCCTTTTGGTCGCTTTGCGCGGAAGATACCGGGTCGTATCCAACCGGGAATCCGGTTTCGGTCGCTATGACATCATCATGATCCCGGAGGACGAGCGGCACACCGGTATTGTCTTCGAGTTCAAGCGTGTCGAAGAAAAACCACCGAAGGAAACCGCGAAAGAAGCACTGCAACAGATCATCGAACGAGAGTACGCTGTCGAATTACAAGCGGCGGGCATTCAATCCATTCGTGCCGTGGGTATTGCCGTGGACGGCAAAAAAACTGAAATCTGCAGCGCTCTTTTGTCGCCCTGAGATATCGTTATTCAAAAAGCGAAGCCCGGCAGCTCTCAAAAAAGATGACCCCTGGAGCCGGTGGTTTTCGGTTGTCCAGCAGGAGCGGGTTCTTCCCAAGCCCGCCTCGAATAGAATACGAGGAGTATTACCCCATGAAATCTTTTTTCGCTAAATCCGCGCTCTTGATCGCCTGTGCCGGCATTATTGCCGGCGGTTATGTTCAGGCTTTCGGCAACACTCAGCGTCAGCAGTGCCTGGCCGATTGCGACGAGGAATACGACATCTGCCTGGTTCAAACCGGCGGCGCTGCCTTCTGTGACCTCTCTTACAACATGTGCCGTCAGGGCTGCTTCCTGTTGGTCCCCTAAATCCGCGCCCATCACCCAAATCACCAAAGGAGGGCCCGGCTTCGGTCGGGCTCTTTCCTTTCAGTTCTCCAAGTCCGCCACGAATTTATAGCCTACCGTGGGCACCGTTTGGATGATGCGGTTGGTGTTCTGGTCCCCAAGTTTGCGGCGGATGCGCGCAATGTGGGTGTCGATGGTGCGGGTGGTAGCGTCCGAGCGATAGCCCCAGACCGCGCCCAACACCTCGCCTTTCTCGATAGCTTGCTTGGGTCGTTGGATCAGGTACTTCAACAACAGGAATTCTTTTTGGCTGAAGTGGATCTCCTCGTCCGCCTTTTTGATCGTAAAGTTGTCGAAGTCGACCTCGATGTCCTGGAAGCGCACCGAGGTTTTGCCCGCCTGTTCCGCGCGGTTCCGTCGCAGCAGCGCCTTGACCCTGGCCAGAAACTCCCCTAACCCAAAGGGTTTGGTGAGGTAGTCATCGGCGCCCATCTCGAAACCGATGACCTTGTCCATCTCGGTCGACTTGGCGGTCAGCATCATGATGGGCACGTTGGTATTCACCCCGCGTATCTTCTTCAGCAAAGTCAGGCCGTCAATGCCCGGCATCATGATGTCCAGGATGATCAGGTCGAAATCACCGTCCTCCGCCGCGTCCCAGCCGTCAGGACCGTTGGCCGCCTCGGTAACATCGTAACCTTCGAACTCCAGGTTGTGGACCAGCGAGAAACGCAGGTCCTGTTCGTCTTCAACAAGCAGTATCTTTGTCATAACGTGTCCATTATGGAGAAGTTGCGAGGGCAGGTCAAATAATCCGTTGCGCCTGATCCGGTCGGTTCATGGAAAGCAAAGGCGGTTGCTCACTTTTCTGAGCGTCCATGAAGTCCGCCTTGGAAGTGATGCCGCGCCATGCCTCGCTGATGATGACCTGGGCAATGGCGCCACCCAAGGTTTCGCCCGGTCCCAACAACACCAGGTGATCCGGGTTGTATTCTCGAATCGCCACTCGCACCGAGGTCGAGAAATCATACGGCTCCACGACCTGGTGTACCAGGGTATAGTCGCGCAGAGCCGCCGCATCGGTTCGATGTGGATGCCAGATGCGGCCGGTGCCGTCGATGGTCGGGATCTTGGGTTGACCCCAGGCCGTATTGTTCAGCAGATAGACCGCTCGGTCCGAGGTATCCCGCATCAAATGCGTATGGAATGCGCTATGCCTGGCCAATTGAAACGGATACTCGTTGGCGCCCAGTTTGACGCCGGGCAGTTCGGCCAGCAGATCCTTGACGCCCGTTTCGGTTCCGGCCAGGATGATTAAACCGCCCAAGCGGATGGATAAGCCCACCCAGTGATCGGGGCCGCGCGCGCGAATTTTCTCCACCACCGCGTCCACCTCTTCCAACCGCGCCGCATCGAAGCGCCACTCTTCATCCACCAACGGGTAAATTACCTGCCCGCCGATGATATTGTCCTTTTGGAAATGGCCCATGGCCTCGATCAACTGGAACGCGTAATTCAAGTCCAGGGCGCCGCCCGCGTAAAGCGCGATATACCAGCCCATGGAATTGCCCAGTGTCGCCACGATGTCGTGACGCTCATCGATCATGGCAAGGTCGGCCGCCGCGCAGGTGAAGATCAACGAGGATGCGTTCTCGCCCGGCAGATGCAGACGGGGATGGTAACTCGACGCGTTGTCCAGTTCACTGATGGTGGTACGGCCCATGCGCGCCCGCTGCGCATCGACGACCTCGGCCAAACCCGCGCGTTTTCCGGCGAGGGGGTGATCGGCAAATCGTTTCAGGTAACCCAATTCGGTACGATTGTAGCTGCCCCGGCCCGGGGCGATGACAACCAGCCTGGCCATATCAGGACCTCCGCTTGACGGCTTCGTAAATTGACTGCCGCGAGGGCAGCACGCATTCCCAGGCCGAGCCCAGGGGGATATAGGTATCGTGCCCTGTCACCCTGGAAACGTGCGGACAATCGTCCTCAAGGTTTTCGGTGAGAATGGTGGCGATCTGCTCCGAAAGCGACGCCGTTTGACGACATTCGTCCACAATGACCACCGACTTGCGACCTCGCGCGGCATCCACAATGGCCGCGTCGTTCAGCGGTGTCAGAAAGCGTAACTCCAGAACGCCGGTACGAATGCCTTCCTGTTCCAGGTCGGCGCAGGCCTGCCGGCTAAGGTAATAGCCGTTGGCGTAGCTGATCACCAGCGTCTCGGCGTCGGGGTCGCCGTGATAGTGGGTCTCGCCGAAGGGCATGGTCTCGTCGGGATGCGGGTATTCGAAACTCCAGTCACCCTTATCCACCAGATCCTTGGTCATATAGAGTGCAATCGGTTCGATGAACACCACCACCCGACCCTCGCGATGGGCCAGGTGGACACAGGTCCGCATCAGGCGCACGGCGTCGGGTCCGTTGGAGGCGGTGACCATGATGATACCGGGAATCTCGCGCAACGATGAGAAGGAGTTGTCATTGTGGAAGTGGCCGCCGAACCCGCGCTGATAGGCAAACCCCGCGATGCGCACCACCATGGGATTGGCAAACTGTTTGTTGCTGAAGAACTGCATGGAGCAGGCTTCGCCGCGCAACTGGTCGATCGCGTTGTGCAGGTAGGCAAGGTACTGAACTTCCGGTATGGGCAGCAAACCGGCGTGACCGGCGCCCATGGCCAAACCCAGAATGGTGGTTTCGTCCAATAAGGTATTGAACACGCGACCCACGCCGAACTTTTCATAGAGGTCGGCGGTCACGTGGTAGACGCCGCCCTTCTTGGCCACGTCCTCGCCGAATAGAGCCATGCCGGGATAGCGGAAGGCAAGATCTTGCAGACACCAGTTGAGGTGCTGAGCCAGGTGGCGGGGTCGCTGCTCCTCGGGCGGGCGTTCTTTCCATAGTTCCTCTCTGCGGCGGGCGAGCAGTTCCGGTTCCCAATTCTCCGGCGGCGCGTGCTCCTCCGACAAAGTCAAGGAAGTCATTACGGATTCCGGGGTTTGATGGAGGGGACGACGGGCAGCCTCGGCGCCGGCGGCGCGAACCTGAGCGGCCATGCCGTCGTACATGGCCAGAACCTCGTCGGGCGAGAGAATGCCGTGTTCGATCAGGCGAACCGCGGTGCGCAACAGGGGGTCGCGCGCCTCGGTGGCTTCGATCTCTTCTTTGGTATGATAAGTGGTTTCTACATCGGAGCCGGCGTGGCCCAGCAGGCGTACAGTCTTTAAATGCAGGAAGACGGGGCGGCGACGAGTACGGCAATAATCGATTGCGGTCTTTACCTGGGCATAGCCCTTGGTGAAATCCAGGCCGTCGGCTCGAAAATACTTCATGCCGGCGCGGTTGGCGTAGTTGGACTCGATCCACTCGCTGGGCGTGTGCACCGAGATGCCGATGCCGTTGTCCTCGCACACGAACACCACCGGCATGGGCAGATGCTGAAAAGCGCACCAACAGGCCGCGTTGATGCCGCTGAGAGCGGTAGCGTGATTCACCGAGGCGTCGCCGAACGAACACAAGACGATGGTGTCGTCGGGTAGGGGAGAGCCCTTGTCGTTCATGATCTTGCGCCGGTCCATGAAAAAGGCGGTACCCATGGCCTTGGGCAGGTGCGAGGCAATCGTAGAGGTCTGCGGCGGGATGTTCAGAGCCTTGCTGCCCCAAACCTTGTGACGACCGCCGGAAATGGGGTCCTCGGTCGAGGCGCAAAAGCTGAGACAGGTATCGAAAATCGGTGTTTGACCCGGCACCTGGCGGGCGCGGGCAAAATAGAAGCCGCCGCTTCGGTAATGCAGAAATGCGGTATCGGTAGGCCGCGAGAGCATGCCCACCATGGCGTTGCCCTCGTGACCGGACGAGCCGATGGTGTAATAGGACTTGCCGTCCGCTTTCAATTCGCGGGCAACGAAATCGATCCAACGACTGGAAAGCTGGCACTCGAACAATTCCACGGCATCAGCCCGCGAAAGCGGCGCCCCTTCCCAAGCCGGTTCCGCGGCTTTTCCCGGGATGATTTCGAAATAGCCGCGCATGGATGCAATGGTGTCGCGAAAGCGCTTATCCACAAACTGTACTCGACTGACAGCCATGGTTTTCCTCCCCGGCAGCGATTAAACCGGCACATTGTAGCACCGACCCCTGGGGAATGCGAGAAGGAGTGTTTACGACCCGAGGCAATCGCATTATTCATGCGTTTCGATATAACCCTGGATGTTGGGTTGAAAATTTTAAACACTCCCGGGCAGAAAAGAAGAATATCAGATGCGGTTGTCGAGAAGCCTGGACTCTCTAAAGGGCGGAGAAGCAAGAAATCTGAAGGAAGAAGGGTTGCGCATCCCAACACGCCTGAGATCGGCTCGTGCCGTTGTGCGCAACTTCGTCAACAGGAAAGGTAAATTAAAACTCGATGCGGGATATACCTGCTTCTTCCAATGGAATGAAAGGACCAACCTTATCACCGATATCGACAGAGAACAGCTTGGCCCAGATGAGATCATCGGGATCGATCGAGCCGTTTTGGTTACCGCCGAATTTAGGCTTGTCGAACAATGAGAGAGCAACCTTTGCATTTGGGGTCACGCCGTTCTGATCATGGATGCCGACCAGGACTTCAGCCGTTCCGTCTAAAGTCAGGTTCCGGTTGATGTCAAAAACAAGCGTTGCGCCGTTCTCGAGGCGGTAAATGTTCTCCATACCTCTTGAGGGATTGAAATTACCGCCGGATCCCGATTTGAACATCGGTTCCCCTACAGAGACTTGCACGCATTGACCAAACATGCACTCCATGCCCGTGGGGCAGCCGGTGATACAGCCGTCCATATCGGTGATGCAAGCGCCGTTTTGGCAGACTTGACCCGGCAGGCAGTTCATACAACCACCATCGTCAACCTCGCCCCGACCGCCGTCGCTGCCGCCGCCACCGTTGCTGCCGCCGGTTGAGGCTGTGACAATGTTTCCTTTGCTATCGTAAGTGCAAGGTTTGGATAGTACATGTGTCGATTTCGTAGCCATATTTATGGTAGGTATACTGACTTCAAAAGTAAACCCCTCAAGGACTTCGACGGTAATGCCCAGTGTTCCTGTGATTCTTTGGATCACATTTAAATTATACTTTCCCTCCGTTATGTAAGTCCCGGCAGGAAGATTTCCAACCTCACGCTCGATGGTGGCAGTCTTGGAGCCTTGGAGATTGTAACCATTTTGATTCCAAGAATATCCCTTAGTCGGAACCTTTACCTCAACTCTGGCCTCATAAAGAAACAACCTACGAAGCAAAATGCCCGTGACCCCCCCTGAGTGTTGTGAAGGGGTGCTCAGGTCCAGTTGTGTCGTACCGACAATAAAACCTTTGCCGTTTTTATGGCCGCAGGCCTGAGTCACGGACAAAGCAAAGGTGTGGGCGTCGTACCATTCATTAAAACCCTGAAATTTTTCCAGTACCGCCTCAACACCGCCGGTCCAGTCATGAAGAGTCAACCTGTGGGGGACGCTGGATTTGCCGGCCGCTTCATCCAACCGCGGGGTTTCCTCCTGAAGCCTGGCATAAGCACTATTGAATTTGTAATAGCCGGGAATTATTTCCTCCAGGGTTAGACGGACTAAAGCCAGCTTTCCTTGTTCGGAAAATAGATCGAGGGTCTCGTGTGTCCAATTAATCAACTCCCGGTTGAAATCCAAATCGATATCACTGGTGATTCCATCTTCAAGATGTGCTCGTTCCATGCTTGCAACTTTGAGGTTGAAACGGCGATCAAAACCGGTCATGAATGCATGGTTGAGCATTGCGCGTTCGTTAAAGGGGAAGCCTAATTCCACCAGGCGCCGCATGTAAATATGACGTTTGTTCTTGTTTTCGGAATGGAATAGGGTTGCGGTTACTCGAAACAGTTCCTCGAACTTGATTAACTCCGGGCTTTTGCGTCCACTGATCCGAAAATTAACCAGAAAAGGTTGGTCCGCCGGAGGTTCTTCCAATAAAGAAGCAAACTTATCAGCTGTTTTCTTGTCGAGCTTGCGACCTTCGAAAAGGGACCGTTTGAATTTGAGCATGGCGGCGTCTATACGAGCGCTGCGATCAGGATCCAACCATGAGTCGATAGTTTCACCGTAATAAGATTCGGAGCCCGCGGTGACCGGCATGACCAGAATAAGCGAAAGGGCTAACACATGTTTGAGAAAATTCACCAAACACCTCTAAAATATATGGGGTATGTGATTGAAACAGCCGGGAAAGCCGGAATGTCTTCAATTAGCAACTGACTTTTCTGAATCTCAGGATTCCAAGGCCGTGCTGCAGCATAGCAGATGCTTCTTTTAAGAAAAACCTTTTTCTCTGAATAGAAGAATTTACACAGGCTCCTTTTCGACTATCGACGTGGTGTCAATCCTTGCGCATTTTGGCTTTCATGGCTGCCAGCTTTTCCCGGGCCCGTTCCTCTGCAGCGGCCGAATCCAGTCGGTCGAAATCTCTTTCCAGCGCGGCGATGTCCCGTTTTGATTGGGCGGCGCCTTGGGGCGGCGGCTGGGCGGGCGGCACGGCCGGATCGGGCTGATCCACATCCTGACGCATTTCCGACAGGTCGGCGCCCATTTGTTGTAGGGCGGCGCGCGCGGCCAGGACCTCTCGGTTCCGAGCCAGGTCGTTTTGCCTGGCGGTGAGGTCGTCCAAAATGGCCGCCAACTTGTCGATCCCAGCTCGCTCCTTTGCGACGGCTTCCAGCAACTCCTCGCGTCGGGCCGCATGGGCTTGCGATTGGGCCAGAGCCTCGCGAGCAAGGTCTTCGTGACCGCCTTCGCCGGCCTGGATACCGCGCTTGTCCCAACGTTCGCGAGACGCCAGTTCCAGATCGGCGTCCTTTTGCATTTGTTCGGCGACAGCCCGCATTCGGACGATGTCCTGCTGTAGTTCGGCCCGTAATTGCTCGTAGCCGTCCAGGGTGGCGTCGATATTGATTTCGGGCGTCTCAAATTCGTCCAAGATCCGGTGGACGCGGCTTTCGATGTGTTGAAACAGTTCGGCGATTCGGTTCATGGCTTCCTCCGGTCGGTCGGCTTGACGGCTGCCTATGATGATAACCCGATCGATCCGTCGGAGGATATGCACGCCTCGCTTTTTTTGAATTCAGGGCTTTAAAAATCCATCGATTTGGCGTTTCAAATCATCCAGTTGATCCCGGCTCAATTGTCTGACTAATGTTTCAATAATAACTTCCGGCGACAAATCGACCAGACGTTCCTCCGGCGGCAAAGCGGCCCGGAGTTCCTCCGGCGGCAAAGCGGCTCGGAGTTCCTCCGGCTGCATGCCCGCCAGGCGTTCCTCCGGCTGCATGCCCGCCAGGCGTTCCTCCGGCGGCATGCCCGCCAGAAGTTCCTCCGGCGGCATGCCCGCCAGGCGTTCTTCCGCGGTCAAACTATCAATTATTTCTTTTCTGTATTCGCGTTGGAAGTCTTCCAGGGTGTAGCTCATCTTGAGTCCCTCCAAGTTGTACTTTTCAAAGAGTTTGTCAATGACGGTACTTGCATCGGGATTTCGCCAATGGTAGTGCATTTGACCGTATGTTACCTTCTCGGCAATGCCGCTGAACAGGTTCCATACGGCGTTATTCCTGGTTTTCGGTAGTTCGCCCAACACGATTACGCGAATCTTGCCGATACCCCATTGTACCTCATAAACCCCTGTTTTGATTCGTTTCAGATCCACCTGGCCTGCCAGATCACTTGGGAACCGCGTCGCAACCGCGTAGAGACTGAAGTCATTGTAGGGGGTCAGCGGTTTGCCCAGTGATTTTCGGAAGTTGACGAAATGGCCGTGGAGTTCTTCCACGGCCCATCGATTCAACGGTTCGTTCATGGATTTGTAGGTCATCAAGTTATATTGAGACATGTTGTCCAACCCATCGGGCTCTTCGTAAAGGGGTTTGTTCTGCTCTTTGTAGATGACCAGAATGTCCAAAAGTTGTTTTTTCAACGACAAGTCCTTCTCCAACTCAACCTCATAACCGGTATCGGAGAAGAAGTCGGAAAAAACGAGGCCCAGCAGCCGGTGCCAATCAATCATGCGGCGTCTCCCTGGTAACGAGATTCAATTTTCAGCGCCAGGACCTCAAGGTAGCATGGTCTATTTGGAAAAGCCAGGGTTTATTGAATTTACTTAACCCGGGTTAATCATCAGACCGGGTCATCTCGATACTGAAAGCCTTACTTTGGTTGCCATGCCGGGCGAATGCCGGAACTCGCTCCTACAAGTCAGATCCCTAAGCAAACTTCAGCCGTAGCGGATTGTCATATAGAAAAAGTAAGTTGTACTTCTGATAGAGAAGGTGGTGCTTCCCCGGACGAGAGTTGTAGCTTCAACATGAAAATGTTCCGGTCGACCGGCTGAGGAGAACTCTTTCATGTTGAAAACGTCGTGGTCGACCGGCTGAGTAGGACCCTTTCACGTAAAAAACGTCGTGGTCGACCGGCAGAGTAGAACCATTTCATCTAGGAATCGTTATGGTCGGCCGACCGTGTAAAACCATTTCATGTAGAAATCGTTTCTGTCGGCCGGCCGAGTAGAGTCATTTCACCCTGTCGTTATTCGGATTTGAAAACGGTCGACCAGGCGCCGTCATGAAGGGTTGCTTGTTTGCCGTCCTTGGATAATTCCAGGTTGTAGGTTTTGCCGAAGATCAGGTCCACCAGTTCCAGTTTGTCCCCGGAGCCTGATTGCAGCATCCAGCCCGTGGGAAAGGGAATGGCGCTGCCGCCGATGCCCAGGCCCTCCTCGTGCCAGACATAGCGGAAGGTGAAGACACCTTTTTTGCCGTGCACGGACACAATGGTGTCGTTGGATTGGGGGATGCCGTCCCACCAGGCGGGAATGGTTCCGTAAACTTTCGCTTTTTTAACCTTGCCCGCCCTTTTCAAGCCTTCTTTCAGGTAATTCATGCGGCGTTCCAAACGATCCGGCTCGGTCATTTTTGCCAGTTGGGTCTGTTCGCCCGCCAGCAATTCGTCAAGCAGTTCCCTGGCTTTGGCCGTACCCTTGACCATCTTTCCACGCAGGGTCTCGTCCGCGTCGACCGCACGGGCCAGCAATTGATCGCCGCTTGGCACAACCAGCATGCGGCCGTTCAACTGCCGCATTTCCAGGGAACCCGCCTTGCCCTTCCAGACGCCGGGTTTCAGTTTTTCCGTTGCGAATTTCGCGGCCTTGGGGACCGAAAAATCCTTATCGAAGAGGACCTTGGGGACCAGGGACTCCAGCATCCACTGATGAGGCATGTCGGTCCGCGTGTGGTTGATCGCGTAGAAGATCACGGTATCGCGGTCAGTGAAGCGGGTGTAGTTGGACGTGGCGCCCATGTCGTTGCCGCCATTGTGCTGAATGCAGCGACCGTATTCAGTTTCCGAGACCAGCCAGCCGTAGGCGTAGTCCCTTTTTTCCGGTGTGTACATCTTGCGTTTACTCGCCTGGTTGAAAAGCGCATCGCCGTCCAATGCGCGCGCCCAACGCAACATGTCGCCGGGCAGGGCCAGCATGCCGCCGTTGCCTTTCAGGCTCCAGTAGCAGTAATCCTTTTCCAGGGGGTGGCCGTTGTCCTTGCCGTCCAGATACTGGCGGCTGATGACCACGCCGTCCCATTTCGGCATGGTGTACCCGGTATACGACATGCCCGCCGGCTTGAACAGGCGCTCCTGCACAAAGGTTTCATAGGATTGTCCCGAAACCATTTCTACGATGGCGGCCAGCATGCTGTAACCCGCGTTGGAGTAGCGGTATTGCGAGCCGGGCTTGAAATTCAGCGGCGTGCTCATGGCTTCCTTCAGCATGCTCTCGCGGCTGCTTTTATTGTAGTCGCCCCGTCCGGTGTAGTTGGTGACGCCCGAGGTGTGCGTCAGCAGGTGATGCAGGGTGATCCCTTTTTTATCGTCGGGAACGGAGTCCAGGTATTTGCCGATGGTGTGCGCGGTATCCAGTTTGCCTTCCTGTGCCAGCAGCATCACGGCAGCGGCGGTAAACTGCTTGGTCACCGAGCCGATATCGAACGCGGTCCCGGGGCCGTTCTTCATGCCGGCCGCCTTGTTTGCATAGCCGTAGCCCTTGTTCAATATGACCTTGCCTTTCTGGGAAACCGCCACGGCGCCGGTGAAGCCCAGTGACTCCATCACCTGCATGTAGGCGTCCAAACGCCCGGCGTCGGGACCGCTGACGACCTCGGCATCCCTGATGACAGGCGCATCGGTAGCGAAGGTAAGGCTGAAAATAAGCGCACTGATCCCTATTGCAATTCGTTTCATTGCATCTCCTCCTATGGTCTTTGGTTTTAAGTGTCGGTTACCGTTGTTCCAAGAGCACGTTGCGATAGCGTTCGCGAAGCTCGGGATGAATGGTCCTTTCGATTTCCAACTCCAGGGCCTCGGGACCTTCTCGGTTCAAAATGCGATAAGCGCGTTGGATGTCGTAGACGTTGATCTCTCGGATGAACGTGGTGAGCAGGTTTTGGTATTGCGTCTTCGCCGGGCCCTTCAATGGACGTTCCCGGCCGTTTTCCTTCCAGGTTACCGAAACCTTGCCGAAGCGTCGCTTGAGCTCGGCCCGGTAGTGGACGCCGCCTTTTTCTTCTTCCATGATCAGGACGGCGCCCGGCGAGGCCCAGGTGACCTCGCTGTCGTCGTCGGCAAATTCGAAGAGGCCGTTGGCCAGGAAGCGATAAACCGCGCCGTTGCCTTGAATGAGCGCATCGGCCCGGATGTTGAAACGTTTGTGGTCGCTGGTCAGGATGTTTACGGAGGTGCGGGTGCCGTCGTCGCTGTCCGGTTGTTTGAACGCCGGCAGCATCAGACCGAAGGCAATGGGGATCAGCAGCAACAGGGCCCGAATGTATAGAGGAAGACCGCGAAAGGTGCGCTTCTCCGGTTTCAGAATAGCCTGTACACGACCGGCCAGGCCGCTTTTGGTCTCCGCCATGCCCGCCATGGCAGGGCTTTGCGGGGTTTGGATCCAGCGCGCTACCTCGGCCAGGCACTCTGCCAGATGAATGGGGCTGTGCAGGTGAGTGACGGCCAGATGATCGCAAATCAGCTCGGCATTGTCCCGGAAGCGGTTGCGAAGCACGCCGATCATGGGGTTGAAGAAGAACACGGCTTCCAGAACGGCCCAAAAGGCCAGCCACTCCGGGTCGCGCCGTATTTGATGCGCCATCTCGTGGCCCAGCAGGGCGCGTAGGCGATCGTCCGAAAGCGTGAGCGCGCGTTCCGGCACCAGGATGGTTCCGCCGGCCAGGGCCAGGGGACCTTCCAAACCGTCAACGGCTAGGACCCGCAAGCGGCGACGGCAGCCGGCTTGGGTCGTCAATGCGCGCAACAGGCCGCTGAGGCGTTCATCCACGAGGCCCCTGGTTCGCGGCAGACGGTGCAGCCGCCACAGTGACAGTGACATTTGGATCAGGCGGACGGCGGCGACCAGGGTCCAAGCGAAGGCGATCCAGGCGAAGAAGGACCAACTCGCGATGACCTCTTCCCCTATCCTTTCGACCAGTACCACGCCGGTCGGCGGTTGCGTTGCCGGTGCGGCGGTAGCCAGGGCGCCGGGTTGGGCAAATGCGGCGGGCATGTCCAGCGTGAAGCCCGTGGTGAACCACATGGCGAGCGATGCGGAAACGGGCGTTGACCAGAGGACGGCCTTCCACAGGAAATCCCTGGCCGGAAACGCGGTCAGGCGTTTTTCCAGAACCATCGCCAAAAGCCCGAAGAGCAACAGGTGCAACGTGTAATTGGCGGTCCAATAGAGAAACGGCACGGAGATAATCATGTTCAAGACTCCCGGCGGTTGCGAGCTTCGTCGATCATTCGTTGAATGTTTTCCAGGTCACCGGGCGCCATTTCCTCGGATCGTAGGAGGTGGCTGACCAGGTTGACGCGATCGCCGCCGAAAAGCCGTTTGACCAGGTCCTTGACCCCGGCGCGGACCACCTCGTCCTCGGCAACCAGGGCGCGATAGAAATATTGGCGCCCCTCGCCGCGATGGGTGACGATACCGCGTTTCTCCAGGCGTGAAAGTGTGGTGGACACGGTGGTGTAGGCTTGGGGTCTTTCGGTTTGCAAGGCCTCGTGTACCTGGGCGGCGCTGGCTTCGCCCTTCTGCCAGAGGACGCGCATAACGGCCATTTGCGGTTCGCTGAGTGCGTGACGTGTTTCCATGTACGATTCCTCTCAAGTATCAACGACACCTGTAGTACTACGGGTGTAGTTTATGTCATGTTGCATGTCGATGCAAGTTTTTCTACATGCTACTTGCGCCTGCAAGCCGGGCGGTTTGCCGCTATAATGAGGTAAGCTGTCAGCACCTAAACGGTTGGAGGCGCCATGGACTGGAAACATTTGCGTATCGATCCGAAGCGATTGACGAATCGTATCGAGGCCCTGGGTCGGGTGGGTTCGCTCCCAGGCGGCGGGGTGTGCCGCCTCGCCCTGACCGACGAGGACAAGGCGGGCAGGGACCTTGTCGTTTCCTGGATGGAGACGCTGGGTCTGGCCGTCAGCGTGGACCGCATCGGCAATATCTTCGGCATGCGACCGGGTAAGCAGGACGGCCCGCCCGTGGCTACCGGGTCCCACATCGACACCGTACGCACCGGCGGTTATTACGACGGCAACCTGGGCGTGTTGGCCGGCCTGGAAGTTGCCGCCGTCCTGAAAGATGCCGGATTGCAAACCGAACACGGCTTCTGCGTAGGCGTGTTCACCAATGAAGAAGGCGCGCGTTTTCAGCCGGACATGATGGGCAGCATGTGCTTTCAGGGCGGCTTGCCCCTGGAAAAGGCGCTTGCCACCGTGGGGATTGACGGCTTGAGCGTGGGCGAGGAACTGAACCGCATCGGCTACGCCGGCAACCGGGAGGTGGGTTTCCCCCTGAAAGCGTTTTTGGAATTACACGTGGAGCAGGGCCCCCTCTTAGAGCAGGAAAACACCCGCATCGGCTGCGTCACCGGCGTGCAAGGCATCTCCTGGCAGGAGGTCACCATCGAGGGCGTGTCCAATCACGCGGGCACCACGCCCATGCGGCTGCGTACGGATGCCGGTTATGCCGCGTCCGCCGTCGCCGTGGGCGTGCGCCGGATTGCCCGCGAGATGGGGGGTGACCAGGTGGGCACGGTCGGTTCCATAAAGCTGTATCCCGACCTGATCAATGTGGTTGCCAACAAGGCGACCATGACCATCGACCTGCGCAATACCGATGAGGCTCTGCTTCAGGAAGCGGAACAGCGCGCCCGCGAGTTACTGGCCCGTGTCGCCGAGGAGGAAGGCGTGTCCATAAAAACCCGCGAACTTGCCCGTTTCGAACCCGCCGTTTTCGATCCGGTCATGATCGACCTGGTGGAGACAACCACTCGGGAACTGGGTTTCAGCAATCGCCGCATGCCCGCCGGCGCCGGTCACGATGCCGGTTTGATCACCCTGAATTATCCCACGGCCATGATCTTCACTCCATCGGTGGGCGGGATCAGCCATAATATCGAGGAATATACGGAACCGGAAGATATCGAGGCGGGCGCCAACGTGTTGTTGCAAGCCCTGCTGAAGTTGTTGATGAAGCCATGAGCACCACCCTGATCAAAAACGCCCGTATCGTAACGGGCGACGGCCGAACCCCGCCCTTCCCCGGCAATCTGTTGTTGGACGGGGACCGAATCGCGGCCGTAGGTGAGGTCGCAAGTTCAGACATGAAAACCGCGGATCGGGTCATCGACGCCGAAGGGAAGATGACGGCGCCCGGCTTTATCGACACCCACAACCACGGCGCGCTGGGCGGCACGCAAATCGGCCCCGCCGGCGTGCCCTTTGCCTGCGAACTGGCTCTGCGCGCCGGGGTCACCAAACGCATCTGCGGTGTGGACGGCTTCTCGCCCGCGCCGATTGCGCCCATGGACCGAGCCGCCTATGCCGAGCAGCTGCGCCCCTTGGACGGCTGGGTGGGCGAGCACTGGCCCTGGTCCACCATGCCCGAATTCTACGCCTGGCATCGCGGCAAATCGATCACCGACATGGGCGTTTACCTGGGCCACAGCACCGTGCGCCGCGCCGTGTTGGGGAACGCGCCGCGCAAAGCAGAGCTCAGCGAGTTGGAGGACATGGCCCGCCTGGTCCGTCGCGAGGCGCCGCATGTGCTCGGTTTCTCTACCGGTTTGATCTACCACCCGGCAGTCTTCAGCGACGGCGCCGAGATTGCGCACCTCCTGAGGGCATTCGCCGAGGTTGCGCCCGCCGCCCTGTTCCCTCACCTGCGTTCGGAAAGCGACATGATCCTACCGTCCCTGGCCGAGTGCCTGACCGCCTGCGTGGAGAGCGGCGCCGCCTACGGCAACGAACACAGCAAGATCGCCGGTGAAAAAAACTACGACAAGATCGGCGCCCTGGAAGACATGCTGGCCGACGGCGCCGCATCGGTGCGTTGCATGGCCAATATGTACCCCTACACCGCCGGCAGCACCACGGGCGACGCAATCTTTCCACCCGAGTTCAGGGCGGGTTCGCGTGAGGACTTCCGTAAGGCGCTGACGGACCCGGACAGCCGCCGCGCCATATACCGGAAGATTCGATCCGACACGACCGGCTGGGACAACTTCATCTACTTCTGCGGCGGCTTGAGCGGCATTCGCATCGCCGGCGCGGCAAAGGAAACCAGTTACCTCGGCCGTAATCTGGCTGATGTAGCCCGAGATGCGGGCGCGCCCGATCCCGATTCCGAGGCGGCCATGAACGCGGTTTGCGATTTCTTCCTGCGCAACGATTTGGACATCACCATCATCGCGTTTTACGGTTCGGAGTTGGTGATGGAACGCCTGTTCCGCCGGGACGACATGGCCATATGCACCGACGGCCTGATGCCGGGACCGGGTCAGAAACCCCACCCGCGTTCGCTGGGTTCCTTTCCCAAGGCTCTGCGCATGGCCCGTGAGTTGGAAATACCGGCGGAAAAAATGATCTATCGTATGAGCACTTTACCCACGACGTTTTTGGGGCTGGAAGATCCCAGCTTGCGGGAGGGCGCGGATGCCTCATTGGTATTGTTCGATTGGGAGAACGTGGCGGAGTGCAACGACTATGACGAACCCCTGATTCATCCCCGGGGCATTGACAAGGTATGGGTCCATGGTGAACTGGTCTTGGATGAAGGCTTGATCCTTCCTCCGAAAATCTATCCCGGTCGTATTCTACAGCGGCACAATCATAGGAGCTTGTGATGACGGCATTATTGATCGAAGGCGGTTTCATCGCTACCCTGGGCGAAACCAACCGGGTTCTGAAAGATCACACGATTGTGGTAGAGGGCGACACCATCCAGGCGATCGTGCCCTCCGATACCGTAACCAAATCGCCCGGTCAGCGGGTTGTGGATGCGCACGGCAAGGTAGTTATGCCGGGTTTCATCAATGCCCACACCCATTTCTACTCGGCCTTCGCCACCGGCCTGTCCAAGGCTGAATTCTCCAGGGACTTTCACGATGTGCTGAAGCATCTGTGGTGGCGGCTGGACAAGCAGTTGACCCTGGAGGATACCTATATCAGCGCCATGCTGGGTTGTATTGACGCCGTCAAACACGGCGCCACCACCGTTTTCGATCATCATGCAAGCCCGCATGCCGTCACCGGCTCCCTGGCTCAAGTTGCCCGAGCCGTCACGGAAACCGGTATCCGCGCCTCGTTGTGTTATGAGGTTTCCGATCGGGACGGACCCGAGATTGCCGAGGCGGGAATTCAAGAGAATGTGGATTTCCTGAGCAACGGCGCCGCTCATGACCGGCTGCACGGCATGTTCGGCCTGCACGCATCGTTTACCGTGGGCGCGGAGACCATGAAACGCGCCGTCGAAGCAGCCGCCGGGCTGAACGCGGGTTTTCATATCCATGCCGCCGAAGATACCATCGATCAGGTCGTCACCATCAACGAGCATCGCGCCAATGTGATCGTCCGCTTGAACGAGGCCGGGGTTCTGGGTCCGCAAACCATCTGTGCTCATTGTGTCTATATCAACAACGAGGAAATGGGCCTGCTGCACGATTCCAAGACGATTGTCGCTCACCTGCCGCAGTCCAATATGAACAACGGGGTGGGCGCCCTTTCCTTTCTCAAGCTGTATGACGCGGGCCTACAGATCTGCCTGGGCACGGACGCCATGACGGCTGATATGCGCCATGAACTGCGAACGGGGATTTTCCTGCACCGTTGCGAGCACCACCATCCGAATCGGGCTTTCGATGAGATGACCACGGTATTGCTCCGCAACAACGCAGCCGTTGCCTCCCGTTTCTGGAAGCGGGACATCGGCGTCCTGGCCCCCGGAGCGGCGGCCGATCTCATCGTGGTGGACTACGATCCGCCCACCCCGATGAATGAGGAGAGTTTCTTGGGGCACCTGGTCTTCGGAATGCACCACGCCCCGGTAGACACCACCGTCTGCGCGGGTAGGGTGCTGATGCAGAACCGGCAATTGATCGGCATCGACGAGCGGGCCGTCAAAGCAAGAGCCAGGGAACTGTCGGCAGCGCTCTGGGAACGGTTTTGAGCGCCTCCCGTAACGGCCCGATCAGGGTACGCGCCGCGGGCGTTTACCAGGCCTTTCAGGCCGTTTTCGGGTTCCTGTTCTATACCTTTGCCACCCTCAACCTTCTCTACCATCACACCGTGGTCGGGATGGACCCGTTGCAGATGGTGCTGGTGGGCACGGCCTTGGAGTTGGGCGTTTTAATCTTCGAAGTGCCGACCGGGGTGGTGGCCGATGTCTACAGTCGCCGTCTTTCCACCGCGCTGGGTTGCTGTATCATCGGCCTGGGATTCCTGATGGAAGGCCTCTTTCCCTCGTTTGCCATGATCCTGGTTGCCAACCTGGTTTGGGGCGGCGGCTACACCTTCATCAGCGGGGCCTTCGAGGCCTGGCTCGCCGACGAATTGACCGCGGAAGGTCGTCAGAAAATGTTGGCGTCCACCCTGTTGCGCGGCGGGCAATGGCGTCAGGTCGGTTCCCTGCTGGGCATCGGCGCGAGTACGCTGCTGGTCGCCTGGGGCAACCTGCAAACGCCGCTGATCTTCGCGGGCTGCTGTTTTATCGTCCTGGGACCGCTCATGCGGCTGCTCATGACGGAAAGGGGTTTCCGGCCGCTCCCCGGCGAAGATCGTCGAACCTGGAAAGCCATGACCGGAACTCTGAAAGCGGGACTCCAAGCCGCTCGGCGTCGGCCGGTTTTGTGGCGGGTGCTGTCCATCTCCTTGTTCTTCGGCATGTTCAGCGAGGCTTTCGATCGCCTGTGGGTGGTGCATCTGCGGCAAAACTTCCATCTGCCCCAGGTCCCCGGCGTCGGCGAGATCTTCTGGTTCAGCCTGGCCCACGGGGTCAGCCTGGTGTTGGGTATCGCGGTTACCCAAGGGGTCAAGCTTTTGGACGTGGACAAGGAGCGCGTTCAGGTTCGCGCCCTGCTGATCTTTACCCTGTGTCTGGGGCTGGGCGCGGTGGTCTTCGGACAAGCCGGGAACCTGGTCACCGCCCTGGTTTGTTTCTGGTTGGTTTCCGCCCTGAGCACCTGCTTGGAGCCGTTGACCTCGGCCTGGATGAACAGCCACATCCCCTCATCCGTACGCGCCACGGTCTTGTCTTTGAACGGCCAGGCGAATGCACTGGGACAAGTGACCGGAGGGCCGGGGTTGGGCGCCGTGGGCCGCGCCGTTTCGGTACGAGCCGCGCTCACCGTCGCCGGTATCTTTCTCCTACCCGCCCTGGCTTTATACTTAAGCGTCCCCCGGGTCGATGACGAGGAACCGGAGGGAGAACAGGGCTCCGGGGAAACCGAACCCCCGTCGATCGGGCCTTAAAAGCAATCCTTGTAGGAGGTCAAAACTGCCGAAGGCCGTTGTCTCGACAAGAAGGCGGCATCTCTGCGTCATTTTCCGCCGCATTTTCATTTCACAACCTGAAGAATGTAGATATAGCAAGGCTTGCGCTGATATATCAATTTGACTCGAATGCCTATGTGCAATGTTGCACATAGGCAACTTACTCAGTGGGAAGCCTATGTGCAACGTTGCACATAGGCGACTTACTCAGTGGGAAGGCCATGGACAGTATTGCACATAGGCTCCCTACTCAGTGGGAAGGCTATGGACAGTACTGCACA
>JAAUYB010209547.1_pt1 | contig 131370 bp, 62 predicted proteins | sample 7278071 | NCBI WGS metagenome assembly JAAUYB01 (sample SAMN14350121, study PRJNA611818) | marine sediment metagenome | isolation source: surface marine sediment (1.8m) | place: French Polynesia: Moorea | collected 2018-08
CCTCGAAACCGCCCTTGGACATATTGCTGGTGTCGAAGACGATCACGAGGGTCCGCGAGGTTTGCGGATCGATGACGCCGGTTCTCTTTTTGTCCAGGATTTCCGTGGCTTGCGCCGCCGGGGAGCTTTTGGCCTGGTCGGCCTTCAGGAAATCCACTTCCTGGAAGAAGTTCATATTTTGTTCGTTGCCGTCTTCGAAAACCAGAAAATCGGCGGAGGTCAACCCGCGGATCGGATTTCCGCTACGGTCGAGGACGTGAACGCGCAGGTCGCGCTGGATGACGCGAATGCGTTCCTCAACCTGACCAAGGGCAAACGCGGTCAACAAAAACAAGCAAACAGTTCCTTTGAATCTCATCCTTTGAACACCTCAGCGCCCCGTATGGGGACCAATCGTTAATTCGGCATGAATCTTCGGTCCTGGACGGCAATACGAAAACAACGACCGGTTGCGCGGACGATCCGTCACCGTGTGGGAAGAGATCAACCATAGCACCGCGCATATCGACGGATACAAGAGCAGATATTGTGCCACAGGGCACCTGTATAAGGAAAGTACGGGTTTTCAGGGCTTCAAGTTGTATTTTTGTCGGGAACCCTCCCATAAACTCTGTCCCCGACCGTATCGCGCTGTCCTGTTTTCAGCGCACCGCGAACATGCGACTGGTGAGCAACTCGCCTTCCAAGCCCTTGCGGGTGACCTTCACCCAGACGCGGTATTCGCCCCGTTCGAGCTTGCCCATGTCCAGGTCGGCCACGTAACGCACCGACGACTTGATGCGCTGGACCTGAGAGATGCGACCGCGTACGGGATGCCAGTCATCGGCGCCGCGGAAGAGGAATTCGAAGTTGAGATCTTCTTCGACGCCCTGGGGCAGGTTTTCGATGTGAAAGAACAGGCTCATGCGGTTGTAGCGGCGGAATTCGTTGTTGAAGCGCGCCTTGAACAGGCGGTTGTTGATGAGGAAGGGGTCTTTGAGAACGCGGTTGTCGATGCCCATCAGTCCCTTGTCGCCCTCTTTGTAAACCACCTTGCGCGTGTGGTTCAGTGGAATGGGATTGTCCTTGCGCGTGCCGCCGAAGATGAGATTGGAGATCCGGGTGGGGCGGTGCTCCGGCGCCAACTTGGGCACGTTCAGCCGGTACAGGCTGAACTCGCCCGTATCCATATTACGCAGGTAACACTTGATATGGGAAGGCGGTTCCTCGGTGAGCAGGAGGTCGGAAAAGGAGAAGAGGTCCTTGCCGGGAAAGCGCTCGACCTTGCTGACCACCATGTCCAGCACCTCGTTGCGCTTGTTGAAGGAGGCCATGGCCACCTCGTAACCGGCCTTGGGTTTCTCCTTCAACGGGGTGCTGCCGAAGACCGGGATGGTATAGCCGCCCTCGTCCCGTTGGAAGATTACGAAGTCCCAATCGCAGTCCAGGTCGTCTTGCAGGTGATCGTTGAAGTAGAGCATGGTGCGCATGGCGATGTCGCGCTCGCGCTCGTCCAAGGCCAGGTAGTCTTCCCTGGGTTCGATATCCTTGCCGTAGAGCAGTTTGGCGCCGGGAATCTTGCGGGTCAGCTTTACCCGGACGGCGGCGATCTTCTCGGGTTCCAGCACCGAATAGCCCAGGCGGTAATAGTGTGAGGAAGCGTCCAGAATCTTGCCCACGCGTTCGGCGACGAACTTCTTGCTGGTGGCCAGGGCCATGGTGCCCCCGGTCCATTCGGTGGCGTGCCGCAATCCTGTTTCCACGTGGGTCCCGTTTTCGAACACCGTGTTGAGCGCGTAGCGGGTGGCGTCCTCGCTGTAGACGAAGGCGTTGGTGCCCGAGGGGTACATCTCCAGGTAGAAGTTATTGGTGGTGCGCAGGCTGCGGAAGTTGAAGTCCACGCCCAGGTTGGTCATGGACAGCAAACCCTCGGCCTTGGGCATATTCGACTTGAACAGAAAGGTATAGACGGTGGTATTGGCCGTGTTCAGCGTGCGGCCCAGACGGTCGGCCAGAGCGGTGGTGTTGGAAAAGGCGCCGCCGGTTTCGATAAAGCTACCGCCGCTCAGCAAGAGGATGGACTTGGAGCCGGACATGTGTCCCAACATCTTGCCCAGGTACATCATGTTGTAATAAAAAGTCTTATAATAGTCGCCCTTGATTTTTTCTTTAAGCTCCACCTGGCGATTGACTTGTTTGGCCAGGGGTTCGCGAACCTCTTCCGGGTCGACCCGGGGCGTGGGCGCTTCCTGGAAGGCGATGATGGCGTCGATAATGGCGCGTTCCTGGGAAACCAGGTCATGCCACTGGGCGCCCACGTATTTCGACTTTTTCAGCCCTTCTTTCAAGACCTCCTTCTGGCGGGTGAAGGGCGACAGGTCGGTCATGTCCCGGTCCATTTGCACCAGTTTGACCAGGTCGCCGGGACCCAGGTTGTCCACGATGCTGTCGATGGCCTTCAGGCTTTCGGTGTAACCCGCCTTGGACATATTGGAGCTGTCCAGCAGGATGACGATGGTGCGCGAGTTCTGCGGGTCGAATTCCTCTTCATCCACGCTGATCGGCGCCACGTTGCCCTTGGTCGCAAGGCGGCGTTCGGCGATGTCCACCTCTTCAAAAAAACGGAGATCGCGAACCGCCTTGTCTTCCGAGACGGTAAAGTCTTCTCGGGTCAGGCCCTTGATCGGATTGCCCCTGGCGTCGACCACGTGCACGCGCACGTCGCGCAGCACCACGCTCATTTCTTCACTGATTTCGCCCGTTGCCGGCCCCTCCTGACCGATAACCGGCAAGCCGATTAAAATAAATAGTATGCATATCCACTTCATGCAGCACCTCACCTCTAGTTCTTGTCCGGACGGCCAGGCACGTCACTCAAGACCCATATAGATGTATTACATAAACGTTACCCAAGTTTATTCCATAGTCTGAATGTGAGGCAAGTGTCAATTCGCCCCGATCCGTAAACAGGAGTACCCGCCCCGCCGGACGGCGGGGCGGGGTCGGGTTGCGGAGGAGGGCGAGAATCGGTAGTTAGGGCACTACCGAATCTCTGGGAGGAAGGTCGGCTCCCCGTCCGCTCGGGGTTACAACGATCCGATGCACCGAACCGGGCTGGAAGACGGTGGATCGGTGATCACGTATTCCCTTGCGCTGTCCTTGAAGGCGCCGAGCCGGCAGACCGATGACCACGGTAGAGGCCGGATAGACACCGATAATGATCAGATCGATGGTTGAAACCAACATGAAATAAGCACTTCCCCAAAAACAAATGCGGTCAGGAACCATGAATCGATCGATGAAAAAGAGGGACCGGCAATTCGGTCCCGTATCCGGACATCAGCACAACGGCCGGCTGTATCCGGGTAGACCACCCGGCCGAAACCTCCAACTCAGGAGTTAGAACGATTTACCCGAAAGCGACGCCCCGACACGCGCACGCGGGGTGCGTTTGGAAGAAAACCATGAATATACAGCGCTCCCCTTCAGCGGTAACGTGCTGAGGCCACGGCGGTATCCACTACGCCGATGAAACGCTCTCTGGTATCTCTAGAAGATAAAGTAACCCATTTTTGACAACGGTGTCAACAGGGTCTTTGAAAAGTTTGCTCGACGGCGGACACCGGGCGATGATTCAGTCCCCGGATTGTCCCGCGTTTGATTCATCGACAAGACTCCTGAACGGCCGTGCCGGGGGGCTCTCTTGGATCAACAGGTGACAGCCCCGCCGTGCGGGCGCTATAATGGCCCGTTTTCACTCGGTTGCTGAGGACCTTACCCATGCCATATAGATGGTCTAATTTATCTAAAGAAAAACTGACGCCCTTACAGAGCCGCAACCTGCTCACCGGCCTTTGTCCCAATCTCGATGAGGCCGATGCCGTCATGATTGCGAAAACCTACGGCCACAAGCCCAACCCCGTGTACCTGGCCGCCTGCTACCTGAGGCAATATCATGGGGAAGAGCCGCCCGTCGCCTTCTTGGAAAACGTGGCGCGGCAGGTGATTGCCCGCTCGGCCGAAGCCTGGACCGAGGATGAGTTAGTCGTTGCCCGCCTGGTGGCCCACTGCTTGGATCGGCTGGACCCCATTCACGACCGCGATGCCCTGGCCCGGGAAATGCTCGCCTGCCTGGCCTGGTTCGTTCCCGGCGAAACCATTCCGCTCGATTTTGTCCTGTGTTGCCCCGAGGGTTCGCACACGATCGAAGAGCGCACCGAGGCCATGCAACGCGTGGTCGATTTAGGCCTGGCCCAACCGGTGAAACCCAGTGTGCTTCGCCAGGACCCTTTGATCGTGCGCCTGGTGAAAGCGGAAATGCCGGAACTGGTCTCAGCGGCCGGGGATTCGGTCACCGGTCACCTGGCTCGCGAAGCCGCTCGCTTGGACGACAGCGAAGACCCGCGCTTGTTTCGGCCCCTGCAAAAGCATATCAAAGCCCTGACCTCCGTTTTGGAACCCGGCCTGGAGACCGCCCGGTTATGCCTCTACCTGGGCAGCCATATGAACCGGTTGGCTTTCTTCAAAGACGCCGAGGACCTGTATCGGCGCGCGCTGACCATGTTCCGGGACATTCACGGCGGCGACCACCTGAACATTGCCGGGGTCATGGGTTACCTGGGCAACCTGTTGCGCGATCAGTACCGCTTCGAGGAAGCCGAGGAAATGTTGCGCGGCGCCCTGACCATGACCCTGGAATTGCTGGGACACGACGACCCGCAGGTCATTGCCGATCTCAACAACCTGGCCCTGCTCTACGCCCAAACCGCCCGCGAGGAAGAGGCCGAGGAACTGTATCGCCGAGCCCTTGCTGTAGAGGAAGGCTACCGGGAGGAACAGGTTACAAGCGGTACCCGCAACAACCTGGCCGAATTGCTGGCCGATACCGGCCGCGCTTTCGAGGCGGAGCCGCTCTTGCGTGAAGCATTGGCCCGTGAAGAGGAAACCCACGGCGAGGGTCACCCTAATGTGGCGCTTGCCATGAACAACCTGGCCGGCCTGCTCTACCGCCTGGAGCAATACCAGGAAAGCGAGGACCTGTACCGGCGCTCCCTGGAAATCGAAATAGACGCCTACGGCGATCAACACCCCAACGTGGCCAACGGATTGAGCAACCTGGGCTGCCTGTTGTTGGATACCGATCGGCACGAGGCCGCCGAAGCCGTGCTGCGCGAGGCGCTGGCCGTCAGTGAACAAACCCTGCCGCCCGATCATCCCGACCTGGCGCCCGCCCTCAACAACCTGGCCAATGCGTTGCAGGTCTCGGGCCGCTTGGATGAGGCCGTCGACCTGTTGCGCCGGGCCCTGGAAATCGACGAGGCCTCCCGCGGACCGCTGGACCCCATGATCGTCAACCGCTTGATCAACCTGGGCGACCTGCTGGTGCACAACGGTCAATCCGACGAGGCCGAACCCCTCTTCCGCCGCGCCTTGGAAACATTGGAGCATCTAAGAGGTCCCAAGCATCCCCAACTCCTGGAACCCGTCGAGCACCTGGCCGACACGCTCTGGGGCCTGAACCGAACCGACGAGGCCGTATCCATGTACCGACGCGCCCTGGACATCTACGACGATGCCTACGGCGGCACACACCTGGGCGCGGTTGAATGCCTCCGCCGCTTCGCCATGTTGCTGGGCCTGACCGGTGGGAAAGACGAGGCCCTCACCATGATGGAACGAGCCCTGGCCTTGGAAGAAATCATGCTGGGTCCCGATTCGGTCGAGGTGGCCGAGGGCATGATTACCCAGGGATTCCTGATGCGGGATCTCCAGCGCGAGAAAGAAAGCGAACCCCTGTTGAAACGCGCGCGCGCCATCCTGGAAAAGAACCTGGGCCCGCTGCACCCCGCGGTCGGCGAAGCCCTGGAAGGCCTGGCCCTGGTTTATTGGGAACAAAGACGCATGCACGAGGCGGAAGAGGTCTGCCGCGCCCTTATGGCGGTCAAAGAAGCCGTGGACGGCCCGCGCTCCCGCGAGTTCGCCCGCAAGATGCACAGCCTGGCCCTGGTCATCGCCAACACCGACCAGATGGAAGAGGCTCACGAGTTACACACCCGGGCTCTGGCCATCGAGGAAGAAGTCCTGGGTCCCGATGACCTTGAATTCGCCGATGCCCTGAACAACGTGGCCGATGTCTACTGGGTCACCCTCAAGCTCCCCGACGAAGCGGAAGAACTGGCCGAACGCGCCTTGAAGATCTACCGTGAAAACCTGGGCGAAGACCACGAAGACACCCTCGCCGCCGCCGAGTTCCTGGCCACCATCCGCGCGGGTTATCGGGGCGATGAATACGCGTAAGAATAGACGGGTTATCCAAAAACTGGCGCTCGGGTCATGGAACCGGGTGAATGAAATCATAAAATCCGGCTAAATCTCCTGGTATAATGGTCCAATCGTGAGCTGAAGATACCGGTCAGATGTCATTGTATCCGGCAGTTCGCGATGATTTGACATGCGGTCCTTTTCACCCCGCCGTTTTCCGGTGTGATCGATGGTGAAAGCCCATTGAATTCCATTCGAAGGTTGAGCTCCTTTTCCAGATATCAGCGTTTATTCCGGTATAGGTAACCGGCTGCCTCCGTTTGGATGCAGCCGACGCGGTTCGACAACGGTCCGGGCATTACGAAGAGAGGTAACAATGACTGTAGAAACATCTCAGGAAAACGCTCCCACCCTGAGCGAAGCACCGGCAGTTGTCATGGCTCGTTATTTCGGACCCTCCGTTCACGGGTTTCACGTACCATTTCCCAAAAAACCGGAGACGTTGCCCTCCGGTGAAGCCGCGGCCGCTGAAGCCTTTGCGGATATGAGAGACGAGTTGACCGAAATTGCCTCCAGGCTGCGCGTGTTGACAGCGGTGAAAGACGACCTTTCCCTGAAATCCAAAAGAGAGATTGCCCACGCCCGTCATCACTATGGTCGGGTCACCGCAAACCGGATCGGCCTGGCCCTGGCTTTGTTGCCGTTACCCGAGGTTACCGAAAAGGTGACTCACGGCAGGTTGATGCTCAACGCGGTCAACGGCCTGATGCCCACCTACAAGGCGCTGCGCAAGCTGAGCAAGGCCATGCGTCGCCTGGACGAACAACGCCAATTGGTTTCCCTGCTGCACCACTCCACCACGGACCACGGCGGCGAGGAGATCTTCAACTCCGATATCGTCAACGGCGCCAAAGGCCTGAGCAAGGCCGTCCACACCATCCTCGACTGGTCGAAGAAGATCGCCCTGCCTCAAGGCATGGAGCAAACCCATCTCGGCCAACTGCTGGAGGTGCCGGTGCCTGACCCCGTCACCCGACCCCAGGAACTGCCGAAAGCCTGCCGCGAACTGCTGAAGCGCTTTTACGGCGCGCGCGCCATGGTGCTCTCACGCGTGGCCCGGGTGGGTGAATCGGTGGAGGCGGCCTACGGTTTCCAACCCCAGGTCAGCTGAGATCTCATTCGCGAATAAGCTGCTCGGGATCGGTACCCTCTCCGGCTTTTTTACCGCATCCGCGTTGTGTGATAAGATATCTGTGAAACCTGAACCCGCCAAGAAGGGAGTAGCCGCATGCCCTCCGATGAAAAAGAGATCACCCAGCTTTTATCTGAATGGCGCGAGGGCGAAGATAAGGCGCTGGACGATATGATTCCGCTCGTTTATGACAAGATGCGGGCCATCGCCAATTACTATCTGAAAGGCGGCGGCCAAACCATGTCCAGTACCGCCCTGGTGCACGAGGCCTATATGCGCGTTTTCGGTCAACGCCATGTGGACTTCCAGGACCGCAATCACTTCTTCGCCGTGGCCGCCAAGATCATGCGCCGCTTGATCATGGAATACCAGACCATGCGCGGGCGCAAGAAGCGCGGCGGCGGTCAGATGGTCATCGTACCCGACAATATGGACCAGATCGCCGATCGCCCCGACAGCGAACCCCACGAATTGGAAGAATGCCTGGAAAAGCTGGAAGCCTACGACAAGCGCAAGGTCTGGGTCATAGAAATGCACTATTTCGTGGGTCTGAAGGTGGAAGAAATTACCGAGGTGCTGGGTGTTTCCCGCTCCACCGTTTTGCGTGAGCTGAACTTCGCCCGTGCCTGGCTGCGTCGCTGTCTTCAGGGAGACGAGGAATGAAACCAGGTAACAAACAGCGGTTGGAAGAACTGTTTGACGCCGGTCTTAATCTCGAAAATGCTCGTGCCTACCTGATGGAACAAGTCCAAGACGACAGGGAACTGACGGATGAACTGTCCTCCCTATGGGAACATTGTTCCGAGGCCGAGACCCTCTTCAGCCTGGAATCCATGGAAATGATGCGCCGCGCCGCTTTTCCTCCCGAGCATGAGGATCTTCCCGAGGAGAAGTTCAAAATCACCCGCACCATTGCATCGGGCGGCATGGGCATCGTCTATCAGGCCGAGCAACAGTACCCCATCGTGCGCACCGTGGCCCTGAAGGTTCTGGACACCGGCCGCGTCTCCGAGGAACTCCTGTCGCGTTTCCGCTTCGAGGGTCAGGTGCTGGCCTTGATGGAACATCCCTATATCGCCAGGGTTTACGATTCCGGGATGACCGCGCGGAACGATCCTTTTATCGCCATGGAATACCTGGACGGACAACCCATCACGGAATACTGTGACAACAAGCGGCTGAACATCGAGGAACGCCTGCGTTTGTTTATGAAGGTTTGCGACGGCTTACAACACGCCCACCAGAAAGGAGTCATCCACCGCGATATCAAACCTTCCAACATCCTGGTCATCGACCAGGACGGTCAGGCCGTGCCCAAAATCATCGACTTCGGCATTGCCAAGTTCACCGGCGAAAGCTTGGTGGAGAAACCTTCCGAGATCCGCGGAGGCATGGTGGAAGAACCCACCGAGACCCGCCGGGGCATGGTCATGGGCACGCCGCACTACATGAGCCCGGAACAGGCGGCCGGTTTGCACGGCCAGATCGACACCCGCACCGACCTCTATTCGCTGGGCGTGGTGTTTTATGAGTTACTGGTGGGCGTCATTCCCCTGGACCAATACCTGGACAAGGAGACCTCGCTTCGGGAGTGTTGCCGCATCATCCAGGAGGTCGACCCTCCCGCGCCCAGCCGGCGCATCGACTCGGATGATTCCGATTTCCAAACCGGCGCCGAAACCCGCGGGCTGACATCGCAGCAGTTGGTGCGCCGCCTCTCGCGCGACTTGGACTGGATTGCCCTGAAGGCCCTGTCCAAAAGTCCGGCGGACCGCTATGCCTCCTGCTCTCAATTCAATACCGATATTCGCTATCACCTGGAAAACCGACCGGTGATTGCCGGTCCCCTGCGCCAAACCACCTATCACCTGCGCAAGTTCCTGCGCCGATACCGCAACCAGGTGGTGACCGCGGCCCTGTTTATGCTGATGCTTCTGATCGGCGGCGCCGCTTTCCTGATGCAGGAGCGCAATGCCCGCGAGCGCGCCTCGCAGATCAACAAATACCTGATCCAACTGGTGGGCACCTTCGTGCCCGAGACCAGCGAGCGCAACGTCTTGTCCATCCAGGCGCTCAACAATATCCGTAAAGAGGTCAACCAGGTCTTTCGGGGCGACAGCCTGGACGAAGCCTCGTTTCGCTTTGCCCTGGGCAAGGCCTACAATCACCTGGACGCCGGTGAGGAAGCCGTCGAACAACATCGCGAGGCCCTGCGCATCTACAGCCGGTTGAAAGGCCGCAACGCCCCGGAATCCTTGGAGGTCTTGGGGAAACTGGCCATGGCCGTGGGCGAAAGCAATCGCGCCGACGATGCCGCCGCCTTGTACCAGGAACACGTCGACCTGTTGACCGAAAAGTACGGCGCCCGACATCCCAAAACCCTGGATGCGCGTCTGAACCAGGCTTTCTACTACAAGATACCGGGCAACGACCGTCTGCGGGCAACCGAACTGTTCCGGCAGTGCTTCGAGGACAGCCGCTACCTTTCGGACGAACACGCCGGCATCCGCATGAAATGCAGCACCGATTGGGCCGCGGTACTGGTCGATAACGACCAATACCAGGAGGCGGCCGAGCTTTTCGAGAAATCCATCCCCGGCCTCATCGAACATTTCGGCGAGGACCACCACACGGTGCTCTACACCCAGCACAACTATGCCAACCTGTTCTATTCCATGGACAGACTGGAGGAAGGCATCCGCCGCCACCGGGAACTGCTGGCCACGCGCCGTGCGGTGCTCTTCCCGGATTCCCGTCGCATTCAGCGGTCCATGCACGCCCTGGCATGGGGCCTGCGGGTCGCGGCGACCCGAAAGATAAACAGGGCGCAAAGCCTGAGGAAACAGGCCCGGGCGTTGGAAAGGGAAGGGCAGTCGACCCGGGCTCGCAGCAAGCTGCGCTTGGACGCGGCCGCTCTGAACAGGGAAGCCGAAACCGGACTGGAAGAAGCCGAGAGCCTGATTCGGGAAGTTTTCGAAACCCGCCGGAAAAGCAAGGGCCTGGCCAATCAGTTGACCCTGGAATCCCTGGAAGACCTGGGCCTGGTGCTGCAAAAGCGGGGCAAATTGGACGAGGCGATCGAAGTGACGGCGCAGATCGATGAACTGACCGAAGAGCAACGCCTCATTCCCTCTGCCTTGAGCGCCCGCAACGGCAGGGCCTATCTCTACATCTTGAAAGAAGACTACGCGGCGGCGGAAGGCCTGCTGGAACACCTGCTGGACGATTGCAAAAAGTCCACCAAACCTGGCCCCGAGGGCGATAAATTGACGGGCGACGTGCTCCTGGACCTGGCTCGGGTCAAAATGGCCTTGAACAAAACCCGGGAGGCGCTGACGCATTTCGCCGAGGGCATGGAACGGCACGTCAACCCGAATTACGTACGGGGCCAGGTCAAGCAACAACTGCTGCCCTACCTGAAACGCAACGACCTGAAAACAACGGCCGCCGAGATCGAAACCATCCTGGCCCAAGAGGAACCGGAATTGGACCGGATCCCCGCCCTACTACGCGCCTTGAACGCCAACCCCCCGGATTGAAACCCGTCACCAACCGCGTCCATCTATTGATGTCCCGGCGCCACACGATGGAAGAGAAAAACGAAAAAGGCTCTTCTTCCCCCTCTGTGCGCTCCGGCCTCGGTACCCGGGTAGACGGCAGAACCATCGGCGAAGGCCAGGTAGACCCAATGACGGACCGCCTCAGCGCCCTATTCGCCGAACTGGTCAAAAGATCGGGCGACCGAGTAGTGGACTAACCCCCGGGCACGCAAGCCGAGAATCGCCCCCCGGGCGAGACGAGGCGAAAAAGCCTGGGCGCGCACGCATCCTGCGTGCTCTTTCCTGGGATGGGCATAATCTATAAGTTTAAAAACAAGCAGCTTACAAGTTCTCAACCCAGCACATAGACTCACGATTTGCATACACAAGAATACAAGATAAGACCAAGGACACAATACGCCTCGCCTCGCCCGGAGGGCGATTCTCGGCTTGCAGGCACGCAGGATGCGTGCGCGCCCAGGGTTTTCGCCTCGCCCGGAGGGCGATGCTTGGCTTGCATGCGTTCCGAGTTTTCGCTTAAACCTGCAAAGGCGGGGGATCGTTGCGTTCCTTCATGGTGCGGTGCGGATTGGAAATATTGCTGATGTTCAGTAACCCGGTATCGTCATCGGTAGGGCAGATTTCGGCCTCCTTCTTAGCACAGGCGCCGCAAGACTCTTCACCCAAAACAGCGGCCGCGCCGCCGCAGGAGCCCTTCAACACAACGCCTCGAATAAAAAAACCGACGCCCAACATGAAGAAAAAAAGACCAAACATGCCGACAGTCAACAAAAGGGTAGTCACCATAGCTCCGCCTCCTTACACCATACCAACACCGGGAAGTATAACAAAATTCCCTCGACTTGTCGCCAGGGTTCGAAGCGACGGCGTCAGCCGTCAGCCCGGCAGGCAAGGTTCCGGCGTGAAGAGTTCGCTAACGAAACCTGCAGCCAGGTCGAGACGAGGGTTACTTCTTATTTACTCGGTATCGGTACCGCACAAGAGCGACTTTGTCCTGATCATCGATTTGAAGGCTGTACGCAAACTTGTTTTTGAAGCTAAGAGTGGTCCTGTGGTCAAGGTTCATCATGCCGTAGTCCGGTAGAAAAACCCGGCCCAGGTAAAAACCGTCGGAAGCAAACACATCCGCTTCATTTCGGCGACTTTCCGCATCGATATCCCGAATCACAAAAAGAAGATCGTTGCCGGCAACCACCACCCCGAAGATCGAAGGTTTTACCGGCGGAGTCTCCATGTAGTTGACCGTCTTCTCCACCAAATTCTTGGGGAACAATCGGGTGACGACTTCCGGAAGCCTGGCCCGCAATCTTGCCACTTCATGCTCCGCAATGATCTGGAGTTCGGCCTCTTTGGCACGCTTTGGTTTGACGTTCCTGCTGTAGACCCTCGCTTCCTTGTCCAAATCAGGAGTCCATTTGCGAACTTTGTAGGATTTCGGGTCTGTCACGAAGACATAGCCCTTTTCATCAAAAATAACAGTGGACTTTTGCTGGTAAAACAGTTTCACGTCCTGAGCGACATTTTTTTCCCAATCCTTGATCGCGGTAAGAGGAGGGCCGGTATCTTCCTCCTCGTGGAAGACCTTGGTTTCTTTGAACACCATATCGAATACAGCGATTTTAGCCGCCTGGGCTCCACTCCCAATGCTGAATGTGGAGTAGCGGGCGCCCATTTGATTCCCTTTCGGTGAAATGTAAATACGATCGAGCAGCAATTGTCGTCCAGTGTCGTTGCGAGTGGTTTTTTCGTGCTGGTGATTCTCATCGAACCATATCAACTTCCCATCGTTCCCGTTGAAATTGTAGCCCACCGATCGACCGTCGGGGAGGGCCGTAAAGTACATCATGCGTTGAAATTCACCGGGGCCGTTCCCTTTCCTGGAAAAATTCTTTAAGAAGTTACCCGAGGGACCGTATACATAAACCCGCAGATCTTGGGCATCGGCAATAAAGATGTTGCCCGCGTTATCCACCGAGACAAAGGATTGGTCTGAGAAGGGGTGATTGATCGTACTCTCGACGGCCATATCCTTCTCAAAAAAAACGGCCTCCGGTTGATCAGCACTGCCCGTTGCACAAAAAAGGGAGGTTGGAAACAAAAAGGCAGACACTAATAACAGGGATAGTTTTTTGAAAAAGGATTCAGGCATGCCAGCCTCCTGCAATTAATCATTAAGACGTAGTATAACAATTCGAGAGACGCCTTTTTAGCTCCTTCCATCGATTCTCATGTAGATTCCGCCCCAAATCATCTCGAAAAATCCGCGATTTATCAACTGCCGTCCCTTTTTGGGGTCCAAAATGACAACCCCTTTTTCCATAATGCGGCTAAGAACCACCAGATGTTCATCCAAATAGACCAGGACCGGAAGACGTTGCTTCCTCAAACCGTTCACATCGGTTTTCCAGGCACTTGCCCGGTAACCTTCAGAGGTTAAGAATTCCTTGACGGATAGCAGAGATACCTTCTTGCCGTCGTTTTCCAAAACCTGCCATACCGAGTCGAAAGAAATACGATGCCCGTGCCTTTCCAGGAGCATCGTTGTTGCCGCCACCGCACAATCATTTTCACCTTTTTGAAAAATCACACCGTCTTTGCCGATGGTCACCCTGGCTTTGTCCTCGATTCTCAAAGAAGCAAAAACCCATTCATAGAGTTCCTTTTCCGGAACGGGCCGGCTTGACTGATAAAGCAGGCGGTTTGCCTCGTCGTAAACCCGATATTCCGGCTCCGAGACCAGATGCTCCCTAATGAACAGGAGACGGTCTTTGGGAAGAAAGTTGTTGACAGCCGGATTGCTTGAAAGCGCCGTCCTTTGACCTGAGAAAACGAAAAAGACCTTGAATCGATCTGTTTGAAGGTCATACAGAAGAGCATCTCTTCCAAGATCCGCGGTGCTCGTTTCATTGAAGAGCACCAGCATTTTTTTTTGGCCGCCGGCCCAGACCTCGTCGGCTTGTTCGCCGGTAAATCGCTCCAGGGGCAATGGTGTGGGGGCGGTGCCGGGTGTCCATAAAGCTAGGAGGATAAATGTCAACATCGATGATCTCAAGTAGGTTCAAACGGAGGACAGCCCGTCCTTCCTAAGGCTTGGAAAGACGGGCCGTTGCCTGTTAAATTAGAAAATCTCGTAGGTGCCATCGTCATAGGTGACAAGGAGTTGGCCATTCTTAAGTCTGTAAACACCAGTCACTTCTGCCCCAGCTTCAAGTACATCCAGGTTTTCGCTGGTTATTTGAATTTCAGTAGAAGTACTTACTGTAGGTTCAGTGATTGTTACTTGGGTAGAAAAGCCAATAGATGCAAAAGCAAAAAGCATGACGATGCAAATCTTCTTCATATTTGTCTCCTTAGGGATTTTTAAGCAATCACGATATACAAATCCAAAACAGCCAATCTGCATTAAATAGGCAGTTGATAGAATTTTTATCGTGTCTGATACTACTTAAATATAAGCAGTTGTTTTCATCCGTCAAGATGATATTGAAGAAAAGCTCTGTTTAACTGTCCTAGTCAACAAATATGAAGAAAGGTTCACAATGCAAAACTGTGAAAATAAACAAGTCACAGGTTTCCTGCTAGGCACTTTCTTGAATGACCAGCCCCGGTTCATAGATCAGTGACTCAGTGTCAGAGACCAATTTTCCAGTAAATCGATAATCATGGCTGATTCGCCTGATAGAGTTCTCGACCTTCATCAATTGATGCTGTTGACTCGTTATTTTAAGCCTTGGACGAGGTGGTGAGTCAGTTGGTTTTCAATCGATCGACTCGCGGGGATTTTCGGCTCCTCGGCATGAGACAATCCTTTTTCCTATTTGACAACCAAATATAGCTAAATCAAGGTTCTTTACAAAGCAGAACCTTGTATTACTCCGTAATTCGTTGATTGGTGCCGCCGAGAGTCAAGAAATGAGCCCCGATTTCTCGATACTGAAAGTCGGTGCGCAAAGAATCAGTCCTCATTCTTTGCGCACCGAAAGTTCAGGATCGAAGAATCAGTTCTCTTCCTTTGTTCCGACTTTTCCGGGTCAAGGACCCACAACTGATTTCTTTCACATTACTTTTCGGGGCGCAAAAAATCAGTTTACATTCTTTGCTCCTGACTTTTCCGGGTCGAGGAATCAGGCCTCATTCTTTGCTCCTGACTTTTCCGGGTCGAGGAATCAGGACCAATTCTTTGATCCTCGATTTATCGAGACAACCAATCACAACCGGATCTCAGCGTCTCCTGCGCTTGATCGACAATCATTTGACAATACGAGACCTGATCTGAATCACGCCCCGATGCGGGCAGGCCGCACCGCGTTGCCGACGAGATTGAAACTTGACTTTCGGCGTCCGCGTACCTATGTTGAAAATAGGTCGGCATGGCCGGCTAGTTTTTCTCAGAGGTTTCCGGGTGATTATTTACGGTTGATATGACCAGGTCCCCATAACGAGCAGCAGCCGTTTCCTCTTGCTTCGCATTTGAGCGAGGCCCGCACAATCTTTTCATTTCCTGCCGCCCGCGAGGACTGAGTCGCGCAAACAGTCCCGGGCGCATTGCGGCAAAGGCACACGAGTCGTCCCCCGGGAGACGGCTCTTATGCGTTTTGGAGGTGATTCCATGGCTTTTGTGAAGTTTCAACAGGTTGGTTTCGGGTTCGACGGCGCCCCCGTGCCGCTCTTCCAGGATTTGGATTTACACCTGGCCGCCGGTTGGACCGGGCTGGTCGGCCCGAACGGCGCCGGCAAGACCACCCTGGTGGAGTTGGCCGTCGGCCTGCGCAAGCCGGACGAGGGATCGGTGATTTGCGACGGTCCCGCCTGGTACTGTCCGCAACGCATCGATGAACCTCCCGAGGACTACTGGTCGTTGTGGTCCGACAAGACCGGCGCGGGCCTGGCCGCGCGCTTGGGCATCGACTGGGATTACGGCGAGCGCTGGGCCACGCTCAGCATGGGCGAACGCAAGCGCCTGCAAATTGCCGTGGCCTTGCACCGCGCTCCCGTATTATTGGCTGTCGACGAACCCACCAACCACCTGGATGCGGACAGTCGCGAGATGCTGGCCCAAGCCCTGGAACGGTTTCAAGGCGTGGGCCTGTTGGTCAGCCACGATCGCGATCTGCTTGACCGACTGTGCATGCAATGCCTGTTCTACGAGGACGGCGTCTGGAAACTACGGCCGGGAGGTTACAGCAAAGGCGCCGAAACAGCCCGCCGGGAGCGGGAAGCCCGGGCCCATGCCCATGCGGCGGCGCGAAGCGAACGTCACAGGTTAGAGCGTGAGCTGAGGCGTCGCACGGAAGCCATGGAACGCGCCGCCGGCCGCCATAAAAAAAAGCGGCTCGATCCGCGAGACCATGACGGCCGCGCCAAGATAGATCAGGCCCGGCTCTCCGGCAAGGACGCGGTCGGCGCCCGGCTGAAGACCAATATGGCCGGTCGGGTGGAGCGGGCGGCGGCCGGTGAGGCTAACCTGATGGTCAAGACGCCGCCGCGTTTGGGTATCGTGCAATCGGGCGCCCGCGCCCGTAGAGACCGGCTCTTCCAACTGCCGCCCGGGCGGTTGACCATGGGATCACGCACCCTGCATCACCCGGAATTGCTGATGCGGCCGGATGACCGCATCGCGCTCGCCGGTCCCAACGGCGCCGGGAAGACAACCCTGGTCAGTCATATCCTGGCTTTGAGCGACCTGCCGCCGGAGCGGGTCCTGGTCTTGCCCCAGGAACTCAGCGCTCGGGAAGCCGAGGCGCTGATTGAAAAGGCCCGCGCCTTGAAGCCCGCTGAACTGGGTCGGGTCATGGTGGCGGTCAGCCGATTGGGTTCCGATCCCAAGCGTCTGCTGAGCACCGCGCGGCCCAGCCCGGGCGAGGCGCGCAAGCTGATGCTGGCCCTTGGTTTGACATCGGAGCCCTATCTGCTGGTATTGGACGAACCCACCAATCACCAGGACCTGCCCTCGATCGAGTGTTTGGAAAAAGCCCTGCTCGATTATCGCGGCGGGTTGTTGGTGGTCACCCATGATCGGCGCTTTCGGGAAGCGGTGACTTCACGGTCCTGGCTGTTGCGCATCGATCCGAAGACCGGCGATACCCGGGTGGAAATCCCCTGAAAAACCGGCCGCGACGGCTTCGAGCCGGCTAACAACAAACGTGATCGCGGAGGCATGGTGGTTGACCCGGCGGTGAACTATCTCGTCGCTCGCCGATTCCCCGATCCGGTCGCTGTTAGCCGGTTTGAACCCGACGCGCCCGGTAACGATGCATCAACGTTTCAGGTTCAGGGCTTCCTGAAGTAACTGGTCGACCGTGGTAATGGTTCGCGAATTGGACTGGTAGCCGCGTTGGTGCAGAATCAGGGAGGTGAATTCCTCGGCGATGTCCACATTGGAGGCTTCCAAGGCAGAAGCCAGGATGCTGCCGCGCCCGCCGGTGCCCTCGCCGTCGACGGAAGCAGGGCCGGATGCCGCCGTGGGCAGGTAGAAGCTGCCGTCAATTTGCTTCAGACCCGCCTTGTTATTGAAAGTTGCCACCGCTACCCGCGCCAGCTCCAACGAGAGTCCGTTGTCGAAGAAGCCGATCATGGTGCCGTCCTGGCTGAAGTCGATGTCTTGCAAGATGCCGGAACCGTAACCGTCCTGGAACAGGGTGCCGGTGCTGCTGTTGTTGCCGAAGTTGGTCACCACACTGGTGCGCAAACCGGCGGGATCGGTGGGGAACTGGATCAGGTCCCAGGTGAACAACATGTCGGCGGCGCCCGTGTTGATGGCGGAAATACCGATCTGGCGGTTGGCCGCGGCCGGGTCCTGGATGCTGAGGCCGTCCAACAGGTCCAGGTTGCCGTTGCCGTCGAAGGTAATGGTGCCGTCGAACTGTGTAGGCGCCACGGTGGAGACCGTGCCGTCGTCGAAGCTGAACGCGTAACCCCATTCACCCACGGCCGCGTTTTTGGTAAAGGTAAGGCCCAGGGCGTGCGAAACGCCCTTGGAGTCGAAAACTTCCATGGTGTTGACATAGGTATCGCCGGTCACCGCCTCGGCGCTCAGGTTGGTGATGAAACGAACCGCCTCGGTAGCCTTGGGCGGTGAGGCCTGGCCCAGGTCGACCTGGACATCTTGAATACCGCCGGACAGGTCGACCGTACCGTCCGGGTTGGTGCCGTTAAAGCCCTGAACCACGCCGCCGGAGGCCGAAACCATGCGCCCCTCGTCGTCCAAACCGAATTGACCCGATCGGGTATAGGTATCGGTTCCATCGATATTCACCTGAAAGAATCCCTCGCCCTGAATGGCCAGTTCGGTTTTGATGCCGGTGGTCTGAATGGAGCCCTGCTCGAACTTGGCGACGATTTCGGATGTCTGGGTACCCAGCCCGACCTGGACGGGATTACCGGCGCCGGATATGCCGCGAATGGTGTTGGACATAATCTGGCTGAAGTTGGCCTGGCTGCGCTTGAAGCCGGTTGTATTGATATTGGCCAGGTTGTTACCGACCACATTCAACGCGGTGGCGTTGGCGTTCAGCCCGGATAACCCGGTGTAAAAAGATCCTGTCAGCATGGTTACCGCCTTACGGTCGACTCGTTCAGCCATGGCGTAGCAAGTGCGGTGCCATGGCCGACAAAGCTGCTAAGTCTTATCTAGCAAGTCGCTTGGTCCAAACAACCGGAATCTGCCGGGCGGCAGAATGTTCCCGACCGGCAGATTCTGCCGTGCTTTTCCCAATCAACATGCGTCCGGGCTCCGCACCTTTGCGAGGTTTTCGACACGGACCGAGTGTGCTTCAGGATTCCTTGGACAGCCGGATGCCGATGATGGTGATATCGTCCCGTTGCCATTTGTGGATGCGGCTTGCCGTCAGTTCGCTGATCAGTTTGTTCTTTTGGGCGTCCATGGAACTGGCGGCCAGGCTGCTGAGCAAGGCTTTGAACTGGCGCGAGCCGTACTTTTTTCCGTCCTTCCTGGGTTGGTCCACGAAGCCGTCCGTGGTCAGGTAAAGGGTTTCACCGCCTCTCAAATGAATCTCGTGATTGCTGAAATCGCCCGCTTTCCTTCTGGGCCTGCCGCCTACCGGGTTGCGGTCGCCTTTATAGATGAGCAGTTCCTGCAAATCTTTCCCGGGAATGGGCCGGGTTACGAACAGCGGTCGGCGGGCGCCCGCGAAGGTCACGCTGCTCATATCGCGCCGAATGCGACACAGGGCCAGTTCCATGCCGTCGCCCGCGTAGACCGAATCGCCCTCCTGGTGCAGGACGCGCCGAACGCCCTGGCTGAGCATGGTCAGGATGAGGTTGGGTTCCAGGATCCCGTTCTCTTTGACGATCTGGTTCAGCAGGGTATTCCCGATCATGGACATCAAGGCGCCGGGCACGCCGTGACCGGTGCAATCCACCACCGCTACCAGAATGTAGTCCTCGCATTCGTAATACCAGAAGAAGTCGCCGGAGACGATGTCCTTGGGCTGGTAGATCACGAAGGACTGAGGCAGGAGTTCGTGGAAACGTCCCAAGTCCGGCAGCATGGACCTTTGGATGCGTTGCGCGTATTGGATACTGCTCATGATCTGGCGGTTCTTGATGCTCAGCTCGATGGTCCGTTCCTCGACCTTCTTCTCCAGGTTGGCATACAGCGAAGCGTTTTCGATGGAGATGGCCGCCTGGGAGGACAGGGTGGTCAACACGCCGATCCGTTCCTCGGTAAAAGCGCCGCCGATGAGGTTGTTGGTCAGGTAGAGGATCATCTGCATCTTGCCGCGGCCGATGATGGGCATACACAGCAGGGACTTGGTTTTGTTGGCGGCGATAATGGGATCGTCGTGGAAGGAGCCTTCCAGGAAGGCGTTGGACAACACAATGGGTTTGCGGTTTTCGGCCACGTGCCGAATGACGGAAGGAGCCAGGATTTGACTTTGCTCGAGGGGGAACTGGCGGTTCTCGAAAATGGTAACGTCTTCCACGCCGCCCTTGGCCTTGATGAACCAGAAACCGTCCTCGTTCGTCAAAAGGCCGCCCAATTGCGCGCCGGAGCTCTCGATGGCGATATGCATCAGTTTCTTGAGGAGATCTTCCAGGACGATTTCACCCGAGAGCGCCTGGGACGCCCGCAGCACGGCTTCCAGGTCGATATTGTGCGATGCCGAGGTGTGGGAACCGGAGGTCTGAGTGGTTTCGGTCGTCGACACTTCCCTCAAGTGCTTGGTGGGTTTCAGGAAGTATTGACCGTAGCTCTCTTCCAACTGGCGCGCCTTGACCACGGCCATCCACAACGAATAGTAATAGTGTGCGTCTTTGAAATAAGCGGCCGCAAGGTTGAGCCGACCGCGATTCAAGTAGAATTTGGCGGCCAGTTCGTTGGCTATGGCGCGGTAATTGTCGTATTCATTGACGCGCGTTTGTTCGATTGCCTGGTCGTAAAGGTCCGCGGCCTCGTAGGTTCGGCCTTCCACGCGCGCCATTTCCGCGGCCATCATCAAATAGTGGTGGCTGTAATTGATGGGGCAGTGGTCGGCCCAGAGTTTCATGACCTGCAATTCCTCGCGCAGACGCTTACGCGTTTCCTCCTGTTTGCTTTCGTCGAATTGGTTGTGGAGCGCGGCCAGAACCAGGAAGGAGAAGAAGGTGAACTCGAACGAGAAGATCTGTCCGGCCATGGCGGCTTTCAGTTCGTCGGCCTTTTGGAAGTGCAGCAAGCCCTGGTCGTAATGTTCGTAATAAAAGCAGAGCTGAAGTTTGACGGTATGGTAGCAGCAAAGCGCCTCGTAATTCTGGTCCTCGGTCATCTGGGTCAGGCAGGCGTTGGCGTCGAAATCGTCGGTGGTCAGAGAGAGCAGGCCTTGGGTGGCGCCGCGCATGTTCAACCGCCAGGCCTGTTGCAGGTGAATGATTTCGGAGCCGCCCTGGGAGTGGGTTGCCTTGAACCGCGCCAGGTACTTGGCGCCTTCGCTGACTGCTTTCTCCAGGTTGATCTCCGGGTTCCAATGGATGATATAGAGACAGCTGTAACCGATATACACGCTGTCACTGGCCAGGTGCGCGGCTTCCAGCACTTCGCTGTAACACGTGGTCAGCGTGCGCCAGTGGTAATTCCAGGGCCGGATGAAAAGGGTGTGCATCATCACGATTTTATAACGCAGTTCCAGGCTGTTGAAATGGGCGTTCAGTTTCAGGCTCAGCTCACCGAACTCGTTGCCGGACGCCAGTTCGCCGCGACAGATGAGGATCATGCCGTAGAACAGGTAGGCGAAGGCCGAAGTGGGGCTGTTGCCGTAGCGAACGGAAAGCTCGGCCAGGGTGAGCATGAACAGGACCCAAAGGTTCTCTTGGGCCATTTCATAGGCCGGTGTCCACAGTTCCATGAGGATGCGCAGGGTCAGTTCGATCTGCGGGTCCGTCAGTTCCGGCAGGTCGAGCAGGGTCTCGATGGGCCGGTCGCCGATGGCGTCGCGCAGGGCCAGTTCGGCGGCCATCACGGCCTCGTCGGTAGGATTGGGATCGATATCGATCCCCAGGGCCCGCAGTCCCTTCAGGCCCGCGTCGATGCCCTCTTGCAGATAGCCGTTGAAGTAATACAGCGCCAATAGGGTGCGGCATATCTCGGCCCGTTGCAGGTCGGTGCGTACCTTCTTCAAAAGGAATTCGCATTCGTCTCGCGCTTGCTCGGGCGCGCCGCACAAGTAGGAGGTTTCGGCGTGATCCCGGTAGATGTCGAAGGTCAGTTCATAGTGTCTTTCCCATGCATTCTCGGGCAGCAGGTTCTGGCCGATTCCCAGGTAACTGAGTGCCGGTTCGAAGGCCATTGAAGCCCGGGCTTTGCTTGCCGCGGTCAGGTTCAGTCTGGCAAGGTCCAGTTTTTCCTTAACGCCCTTGATCAGATTACGGCCCTCGTTGAGGTGGCGTACGATATCGATGACATTGTCGTCCATCTTTTCGTTGGGGGTATTCGACTGGATGCGGCGACCGATGTGAAGATGGGTCTTGGGCAGGTATCGCGGTTCAATCAAGGCATAGGCAGCCTGTTGCACGCGGTCGTGCTGAAAGCGGTAGCGCACGCCGAAATCGTGAACTTCCTTGGTGATGCCCTGCACCACCTGTTCGGTCACCAGCCGGTATTTCTCCGAAAGCGGCAGCAAGATGCCTTCCTTGACCGCGGGCCAGAGGGTAGCGGCGGTTTCTACCGGCGACTGGTCGAGGATCATGGTCAGTGTGCTTAGGTCGAAGATGTTGCCCATGCAGGCGCCTGTCTTCAGGCTGTTTTGGGTGGTCTCCGGTAGTTTCCGCAGGCGGCTGATCATGAAGGTCACCACGTCGCCGCTGACCATGACGCTTTCCACGGCGTCTTCCTGCCAGGTCCAGCAACCCCGGTCCGGGTTGAACGTCAGACAGCCCTCGCGATACAGGTTCTTCAACAATTCGTTGATAAAGAAAGGGTTGCCGCCGGTCTTCTGGAACACGGTCTGAGCCAGGGTCTCGCATTCATCCCTGGGACAACGCAAGGTATCGGCCACGATGTCCTTGACCGAGGTTTCGCGTAAGGGCTCGATATTGATCCAGCGCAGGGACCCCAGGTTTTCCACGCGGTGCAGGGTGTGCATCAAAGGATGTCCGTCGTCGACCTCGTTATCGCGGTAGGCCACGATCACCAGCAGGTGAGTCAGTTCGGTGGAATCCATCAAACCTTCCACCAGTTTCAGGCTGGGAATGTCGGCCCACTGCACGTCGTCCAGGAAGAGCACGATGGGGTGTTCCTCGTGGGCGAAACAGCCGACGAAGTGGCGGAAGGTATTCAGGAAGCGGTTTTGGGCCTCCATGGGATTCAGGTCGGGGACGGGGGCCTGCTCGCCGACCAGGTTCTCCAGCCTGGGGAAGAGGTCGGTCATCAGGCCGGTATTCAGTCCCAACCGATCCGTGATGATATAGCGCCAGCGGTCCTGCTGTTCCCGGGGCTCATTGAGCAGTTGGTCGATAAACCCGCCGAAGGCCTGGATCAGTGCGCGATAGGGCAGGTTGCGTTGGTACTGGTCGAACTTGCCCTCGATGAAGTAACCGCGTTTCTCCACGATGGGCCGGTGCACCTCGTTGATCAGGGAGGACTTGCCGACACCGGAATAACCGCCCACCGAAATCATTTCGCGACCGCCGCGAGCCACGCGTGCAAAGCAGGTGAGAATCCTCTCCAGTTCCTTCTCGCGGCCGTAGAGCTTATCCGGGATGCTGAAGCGTTCCCGAATGTCGCGCCGGCCCAGTTCAAAAGGAACGATCACCCCGCCGTCCCTCCATTGAGCGGCACAGAGCTTCAGGTCCTCCAGCAGGCCCTGGGCGCTCTGGTAACGGGCTTCCGGATCCTTGGACATCAGCTTCAACAGAATATTGGCCAGAACGTCGGGTAGGTCCATGCGCAACTTGCGCGGATCGGTGGGGTGCTTGGCGATGTGGCAGTGGACCCAACCCATGGCGTCGCGGGCGGAGAACGGCAACGCACCGGTCAACAACTGGTAAAAGGTTACCCCCAACGAATAGAAATCGGTGCGATAGTCCAGTTCGCAATTGATGCGGCCGGTCTGCTCGGGCGAGATATAGGGCAGGGTGCCCAGCAACTCTTGAGCCTGAGCTGCTTTCTGGCGCTCGCGCGTCAGTTCGGTGGAAATACCGAAGTCGATGATATGGGCCCGGCGGGTGCTTTCGTCCCACAGGATATTGCGCGGGTTGATATCCTTATGAATAATCCCCCCGGAATGCAACCTGGCGATGGTTTGCGTCACATCGCGGGCAATCTGGAAGAACAGGTCCAACGGCAGCGGAACCTCGGGAAAGCGGTTGAGGTCCACGCCGCCGTAGTCTTGAAGAATGGCCAGGGTATTGCCGTGCTTGCGCAACTCGTGGACATGGACCAGGCCCGGCGCTTCCAGTTTTCGAGCCAGCTTATACTCGTATTTGAATCGAGCGATCTGCTGGGTGGAAGGATAATCGCTGTTGAGAACCTTGACGACCACGGGCAGGCCGTCGTCATTCCGGTGACCGAAAAGGACGACGCTGCTGTTGGATCTGGCGATTTCTTCCTTGACCTCGATATCGGGAAAGCTGAGTTGCATGAAGGCTCCGAAGAGATCCGGACATCTCCGGCGTTCCCGTCACGCATAAGACGTCACATGGGAACGCCGGGTTTCTCAATGTCCGGGAATCCAATATTTGGCCATACCCAGCGTCTCGGTGGTTCTAAATCCGGCGGGGGCTTCGATTAAATCGGGGATTCGGTTGATCAAGCTGGCGCAGGAGTGAAACGGTGTGCCCGGTTTCGGTACCGAGACGGTTGTGTTCGGCTCGCCGACCACGCGCCATTCGGTAAGGTCATCCTCACTCTCGGTAAACAACTTACCGACACAACGGCTGTCGATGGTCAGTCCCTCTTTGGTTTCGGTAATCACGCGCGCTTCCAGACCGGCGGGTTGTCCGGCGGGAATCTCCAGCTCGAGGGTTTTGCTGGTGACCGCGACCTCTTGGGTAACCGGCTTAAAGCTTTGGGTCATGGAAGTAATGGTCAGGCCCAGGTTCGAGCAGATCCATTCGTTATAGGCCCAGGCGTATGACGGCTCCTCGGGGATTTCGGAAGTGGTGGAGGTGATCTTTTCATTGAATGTGTCCATATCCAGACCGACGCCGTGATGCTCGATCAGGGCCGATCCATAGTGGTCCACGTTGTAGAGCAGCAGGCCCTCCAAACGGTCCACGCGTTGAACAGATGCGCAAGCGGCCAGCACCAGGTAACCGCAAAAGATTTCCTGGAAGCCCGTGCCGGTGATGGTGCAGTTGCCGGCCTTGGCCAGTTCGTCCAGTTCCCGCGTGATTTCCGGCGAGGTATTCCAGGGGTAGAAGGCTTCCTCACCCAGGGTAATGCAGTTGATGCCGCATTTGGCGGCGGTGCGCATGATATCGGCCATATCGCTCATTTTGGTGCGCGTGGCCATGATCACCACATCGGCGTTGGATGCCCGGAAGATTTCCTCCGCCTTGTCGGGATGTTCAAACGTCAGGCCGGTGGGTTTTTGTAACGAGAGTACCTCATCCACCTTTTTGCCGCAGCGAGCGGGATTGCGATCGATTACGGCGGCAATTTCGGCGCCCTTTTCCTGCAGGTAACCCAGCAGGATCGGACCCATGAGGCCGCAGCCAACTTGTACAACACGTATTTTTTCACCCATGAAGCGAAATCCTCCATCCTATCTATAACGAGCTTATTATAGCGGTAATTCTCCAAAGTCATAGTTTGGATCGGGCCGGCGACTCGTTTTTGACGGGCGGGACCCTAAATTCCACCCGCTAATCGACTCAACGGCGATTCTTCGTGAATCATTAATGGTCAGTCGCTCGGAGACATGTTCCCCGTTTCGCGAATCGAAAACCCGACACTGGGAACCTGATCCGGGTTGGGTTAGAATATAATCGCCTTCAGATTCAAACCTTGCGGAGTTGTTTGCCATGAGCCCACAAGCCGGTATTTGCGCGGAAGCCAACGTACATGCGTTATTCCTAATCCTCGATCGTCGATCCGGGGCCGATCCTACCCGCATCGCCGAAGCACTCGGTGAAGTGTCAGAATTGAACGCCGAAATTGCCGCTCTCGATCCCTCGGCTGAGCTTCATGCCGTGGTTGCCGTGGGCGACAAAATATGGGACGACCTCTATCCCCGGGCCAGGCCCGCGCACCTGAAACCTTTTCCCGAAATGGGCCGGGACTCACTGCATATGCCCGACACTCCGGCCGACCTTTTGTTTCACATCCATTCTGCCCGCCGGGACCTGACTTTTGAGTCGGGGCGACGTATTTATGCGCGATTGGCTCAGGATATGGCGGTTGTCGAGGAAGTCCTCGGGTTTCGCTATATGGACTCCCGGGACCTGATCGGCTTTGTCGACGGCACCGAGAACCCTCAAGGCGAAGACCGCCCCGGGGTGGCCCTGGTCAGCGACGACGGGCCTTTCAACGGCGGCAGTTACCTGCACGCCCAGCGTTTCGTGCACGATCTGGAAAAGTGGAACCAGTTGGAGGTTAAGGAGCAGGAACGGGTTATCGGGCGCACCAAGGTAGATAATATCGAGTTTGCCCGCGCTGACAAGTCGCCGCACGCGCATACCCTGCGCACCAGCTTGAAGGACGCCGACGGCAAGTCCATCGAGATCCTGCGCCACAGCATGCCCTACGGCGCCGTGACCGAGTCCGGGTTGTTTTTTATGGCTTACGCCGCAACACCCGAGAACTTCACCTCGATGTTGCGCAGCATGGTCGAGGGCGACGAGCAGGGGAACAGGGACCATTTGATGAACTACACCAGTGCCGTCAGCGGCATGTCGTTCTTTGCGCCGCCAGTTTCCTTCCTGCAAAATCCAACCGGGTGATCAACGCGGGAAACGTTTCTTTCCGCCTGGATGGAATTGGCTCCAGGCACGGTTTTTTCAACCCATTACGCGGGTGATCTGCTAAGCTTTGGGAGCCGATCTTTTTGGTGTGCCTCGCGGCCGCCGCGGAAGTGACCCCTTGGACGTGTTGAAAACACCGGAACAGCGCAACAAACAGAAGAACCGCAAAGTATTTATGGCCGGCTCAGCGGTAATTCTATTGTCTCTGTTCATTTTCATGGCCATGGCCATCAAGCCGGCCCTGCCCACCATCGCCGAAAGCGCGATCTGGGACGGCACCGTGAAACGTGGGGAAATGCTGCGCCGGGTGCGCGGCAACGGTACACTGGTCCCCGAGGAGAACCGCTGGCTTACCGCCGCCAACTCAGGTTTGGTGGCCGCGTTGCATCTGGAGCCCGGCGCCTCGGTCCAGCCCGGGACGCCCATCCTCACCCTGGCCAATCCCGATTTGGAGTTCGAGGCGCGCGAGGCGGAGAGCCGGGTACAGGCCGCTCGTGCGGAACTGGAGGAGTTGCGTTTCCAATTGGAGCAGCGCATCCTGGATCGCAAGGCGGCGCTGGCGAGAGCGCGTACGGATTACGAGGTGGCTAAACTGGTCGCCGAGCGGGATCGCGCCCTTCAGAGCAGGGGCCTGCATCCCGACCTGGACGCCAGGATCTCGGAAATGAAAGCCAGGTCACTGGCCGGCCTGATGGAATTGGAAAAGCAACAATTACAGAAGATCGAAGCGTCCGTCTCCACACAGCTTCAAAGCAAGCAAGCGCGTGTGGCTCAACTGGAAGATGCTGCCCGCTTGAAAAACGATCGCGCCGAGGGCTTGCAGATTCGCGCCGACATTGCCGGAATCCTTCAAGAACTCCCCCTGGAAATAGGTCAACGGGTTGAGGCCGGCGCCGTCCTGGCCAGAATCGCCGACACAACCCGCCTGAAAGCCGTGATCCGTGTTCCGCAGAGCCGTACACGCGACTTACAGCCCGGATTGATCTGCATCGTGGATACCCATTCCGGCGAAATACCCGCCAGAATCTCGCGTATCGACCCCACCGTGAAGGACGGCATGGTTTCCGTGGACATGGCACTGGAAGGCCCGCTGCCCAAGATCGCCAGACCCGACCTGGCTGTAGAGGGGATTATCGAAATAGAGCGTATCCCCGACACCCTATATGTGGATAAGCCGGTTCACGCTCGCGGCAATGCCGACGCCCAGGTTTTCAAACTGGCGTCGGACGGCAGCCAGGCGGTGCGCACGCTGGTGCGCTTCGGACGCCAGTCGGTAACGACCATCGAAATCGTCGCGGGACTGGCAGAGGGCGATCGCATCATCCTTTCCGACACCAGCGCCTATAACAACAGCGAACGCATCGCCGTGCAATAATCGGGAGGCATTATTGATTCATCTGGAAAAGCTCAGCAAGGTCTATCACACCGAAGAGATGGAGACCCACGCCCTGTCCGGCATCGACCTGGCCGTTGCCAAGGGCGAGTTCGTTTCGGTGAACGGGCCGTCCGGTTGCGGCAAGACCACCCTGCTGTCGCTGCTGGGCCTGTTGGACACGCCCTCCGGCGGAGAATACCGGCTGGACGGTCAATCGGTGGATAAGTTGAGCCGGGCCGAACGGACCAAGGTGCGTAACCGCGACATCGGCTTCATCTTCCAGAGCTTCAATCTGATCGAAAACCTTACCGTATTCGAGAACATCGAACTCCCCCTGGTCTACCGCGGCATCAAGGGCGAGGAAGCACGCGAACGGGTGGCCGGGGTTCTGGAAAAAATGGACATGGAACACCGGCGCAATCACTACCCCACGCAATTGTCGGGCGGCCAGCAACAACGCATCGCGGTGGCGCGCGCGGTAGTGGGCAGCCCCAAGATCCTGCTGGCGGACGAACCCACCGGAAACCTTGACTCGGCAAACGGCGACGTGGTCATGGACCTGCTGAATCAACTCCACGGGGAGGGCGCCACCATCTGCATGGTCACCCACGACCCCCGCTACGCGGACCGCGCCCAACGCAAGGTAAAGCTGCTGGACGGCAAGATCATCGATTAACACCGAACTCGGAAAAGAGAGGTTACAGCCGGAGACCTGACGGCGACTCGTCTCATCTTTCCCCGGCATTGCCGCGGATTTGCTCCAATTACCCCGCACTGCTGTTAGAATAAAGCAAGCTACCGGTTTATCGGGGGTTATATGAGCGAACAGATGCCTGAGATTCCTTACGGCGTGGCTGACTATACGCGTATTCGCGCAAAGAACATGGCTTATGTGGATAAGACACGATTTATCGCTGAACTGGAAAAAGCGGGCCGGTTCCTCTTCTTTCTCAGACCCAGGCGATCGGGGAAATCTTTAATGGTATCTACCCTGGCCGCCTATTACGACCGTAACTTTGCGGATCGCTTCGAAAACCTATTCGGCGATTCATGGATTGGATCGAATCCTACCCCGGAAAAGAATCAATACATGGTTCTGGCCTTCAATTTCTCAGAGGTGAGGCCCGAAACCGAACGGGTGGAAGCCTCGTTCGAGCAATACACCACAACCATGTTCAACAGCTTCCTCAGGCGCTATGAAGATGCCTTTGACGAGACCTTTAGATATGCTGTCGAGAAGATGAAAACTGCCGGTGACCGTTTAAGCACGCTCTTCGAGTACTGCCGCCTGAACCAACACAGACTCTATATCATCATCGATGAGTACGACAACTTCACCAATACCATTCTAAGCACTTATGGAAAGGGTAGCTACCATGATATCACCCATGGCGCCGGGTTCTTTCGCTTTTTCTTCAACGTGCTCAAGGGCGCCGCGGGCATGACGGATTCCGGCCTGGAGCGCTTGTTTATCACGGGGGTCTCGCCGGTCACCATGGATGATGTCACCAGCGGATTCAACATCGGTACCCAGGTCAGCCTCTACCCCGCGCTGCAAGCAGTCGCCGGTTTCACCGAAGATGAAGTCGCCGATCTTTTGAATACCTACCGCATCGCGGAAGTCCTTAACATGACGCTGCCCGATGTTCTTGATTTGACAAGGGATTGGTTCGGCGGCTATCGCTTCACCAAGAAAGCCCGACAAGATGTTTTCAACCCGGCTATGGTCCTCTATTTTGTGCAAACCGTACTTGCTTTCCAAGACATGCCCGACCAATTAATCGACCAGAACGTGCGCATAGACTACGGTAAATTGCGCCACCTTCTTTTGGCCGGCAAGAAGCTCAACGGTAATTTCGATACCCTGAAATCCATTATGGAAAACCGGGAGATCTCATCGCCCATTGCCATGGGTTTCCCGGTAGAAGAGTTAAAAGATGCCGAAAATTTCATCTCGCTGGTGTATTACCTGGGCCTGATCACCCACACCGGACGTTTCCGTGCTGAACCGCTGCTCTGCATCCCGAACAAAACCATCGAAAGCCTTTTGTGGGGGCAACTGCGCGATGCCTACAAGGACAACGGCGTCTTCAAGGTAGATCCCATGGCATTGCAACAAGCCTTGGAGCAAATGGGTTGGTTCGGGAACTGGAAACCCTTCTTCAGGCTGCTCGCCGACGCCGTACAGGAGTATACGACCGTTCGCGATTACATACAGGGCGAAAAGGTCATTCAGGGATTCCTCCTCGCCTATCTCAACACCACGCATTACTTTCTCACCGGCAGTGAGCAACCGCTGAACAAGGGCTTTTGTGACATTTTCCTGGAACCGTTCCGGGCGGGCTACCCAGACATCCGCTACGGCTACCTGATCGAATTGAAATACATCAAACGCGGAGTAGAACTGACCGATGCTCTGCTACAAGCCGAGGTGGATACGGCCAAAGAACAATTGACACAATACCGAAAAGACTCAAGACTGGCCAAGGTAGGAGATGATCTCGAATGGATCTGCCCGGTATTGGTCTTCCACGGTTGGGAAATGGTTTATTGCGATGATTAGAAGCGGCGCGCAAGCGCGCGCCGCTTCGATGGTTTGACGATCAGGGCGTCGGTTGCCGCAGGAACGGCCTCAAGGCCTGATACTTATAAGCCGTCGCCTGATCCTGGGTTGTCCAGTCGAACAAGCCGAAACTGCCCCAGTAATCCGAGGGCCTCTTGACAAGGCTGTAGTGCATGAACAAGCCGCCGCCGGCGGCTTCCCAGGTGTTCAGCAGGTGGGTGTAGGCCTCCTGCATCTCGAATGCGTGGTTGGCCTGAACACACTTGGGCGCCAGGGTCGGGTTGTTGTTCGTTCCGTTCATTTCTACGATGTGTTGGCCGCCCTCGTAGGCCACGAGGCCGACATCGTGAAAGAGGGCAACGGCGGCATTCTGTTCGGTCAGGGATCGAACCGAGAGAATGGCCTCGTTTTCGCTGAAATGCGGACGGTCGGTAGCAATATTGACTCGGGCGCGGCTGACGATCTCCACGGGGGTGACGGAGGCTTGCACACCCTCGTCCAAGATTTCGGCGGGGACCAGGCCGCCGAAATAGGCGTGCATCGCCAGCACATCGGGTTCAGTAGCGAGGTTGGGATGAGGGGCCGGCCAGGCGTTGTAGGCCGGGTCTTTGATTGCGGTCAGCATGTGGTTGTTCCAGGCGGGCACCGGCGTGCCGGGCAGCACGCGAACCAGGCGGTTCCGATCGGCGCCGAAAGCCTGCTGGAAGCGGTAGAACATGTCGGCCGAACGTTTGGCCGTCCAAAGGATTTGCGCGGTATGTTCGGCCAGGTTGGGATTGTTTTCCATGCGCCTGCCGTTGGCCACGGCCCAATCGCTTTGGGGATAGGGTCCGCTGTGGTTCCACAGTTCGTTGGACAGTTCGATATATACTTTCAGGTGGGAGTTCAAACGGGTGTGGATCAGGGTTGCCATTTGGGTCATATAGTTGTCGTCGGCGCCGTGGGGAATGCAGAACCATGGACTGACATCGGCCTCGTTGGCCAGATCGATCAGGTACTCCAGGGCAATGCCTCTATTGGTTGCCTGGGTGAACCAACCGGCAGTGGGGCGATTGGCCGCGGTTTTGACACAATCGATGTCTTCGGCATCCATCGTCGGATCATCGCAGGGATAATCGCCGTCGTTGGTGCGCATGGTCTGACTGAACCGCACCACGCTGAATTCCTTCAGGCGATTGACCAGGGGTTTGTAGAAGTCGGAGCTTTTGTCCTCGGTGTCGGGCATCATCAGGCGAATGTTCCTGATGTGATTGCCCCGGATGGAGCGGATGAGGCTGAAGTAAACGCCGCCCTGACTGGGATCGATAGGAATGTCGTAGGTACCGGCCTGCTCAAAAGACTGTACGAAGGAACCGGCGGAAACGACCAACTGACCCTCGCCTTCAAAGGACAGTTTCCAGGTGCCGGGGGGATAGTGGCCGTCCATATCGGTAAGCGTCCAGGTGTTGACCGCGGTGTCGGTGCCGGTATCCGAGTCAAACGGTACTTCGAGGGGATAGCCGTTGCTGTCATGATCGATGGTTTGTTGGGTATTCCAACCGTGGGGATGCTCCAATTCGAAGGTTTGCCAGGGGGCGGCCCGCTTAAAGGCATCGACAAAAATAATCTGGCGCGCATAGGGCGTGTGGACTTCAAGGTTGACGCCCATTTCCGCGGGCGTGAGCTGTGCTTTCAGGGAGATGGTGGATAGGAGGAAGATAATGGGAATGACAACGGGGGAGCGAAATGTCATAGTAAACTCCTTGGGAAATAGCAGGGTTGCGGAAGATCCGCGGTAAATGGACCAGTGGTCACGACGGTCCGCGCATCCCAAGGAGAATCGGCGATTGGAAACGTTGGTGACAAGCCGCACAAGCCGTTCGAAATCCGAGAATTCCCACTAAACTCATGCGGATTTGGAGACGTTTAACGCCGCCGGTAGCAACGAAACTAACTTGCTCCCTTCTTTTTAGACCGGCTATCCCAACATCCTTGGGTCATGGGGCCCAGGTTTACCGGCGCCCAGTCGTCGAAGTGTATTTCGCGCACGTGGGAGAGGTCGGACCACAGGATCTTATATCCCTTCAAGAAGCGCAGGATGCCGGTTCGTCTTTCCCACCAGACTTTTTCTTCCGGTGTTGCTTCGCGTACTTCGCCCACCGTACCGTATAAGCGTACCCCCGGCGGAGACTTGAAACGGCCGCGGATAAGTGCGCTCAGCCATGATCGGATACGACTGGGAACCGCCATGACGCACACTCTTTGGTTGGTTTGGAAGTTCCTCGGCATTTTCTTGGTAAAAAGCTCGAAGTAATACCCGCGAGTTCGGTTCTTATCCAAGCGAAGTGAACCGATTGGACTGATATGCGGGTTACCTTGGTCATCTACCGACGCCATGGAAAAGTGGAAGGATGTTCCAAGGGCGGCGGCAAAGGTGCGCCTTATCTGAGGCCAATGACTTTCAAGGGTTTGGGCCATATCCCCCTCCTCGTCAACGGTCGATTGCCTCCCCCTCCGATGGTACGCCGGCCGAGTGGATTGGGTTGCATTCAGCGGAGCGCTTTGCGCTGTTCGAGATTTGCTCCGATCGAGAAGCCGTCAAGCAGTTTACCTAATCAAAACTGAGAGAAAAACATTCTTTGGGACCGTCATAAACCAAAACGGCATGCATTAGTACATCTCTCCCAAGCAGACACTGGATATGTTGTCCTTCCAAGCCCGCGCCGATCACCGGCATTTCCATGCTAATCTGATCAGGTAAATGTAAGCGCAGCCAATAGCGAGAACACATGATACCGGTAGAACCAGGTGTTTGAATTTGGACCTGATCAATTTGTGCGGGGGCCAATCTATCTAAAGCTGTCGGATCGATTAGAGTCGTAGCCGCCCCCGTATCCACCATTGCCTGGATTGCGATTTTTTCGGGAAGTTCCTCACCCATGGTTGTTCGTAGCCGCTGAGCAAACTCGTCCAATCCAATGTGAATGGAGACCAGAGGACCGTTCCGGCGTAAATTTGGTTGGTGCTTTCGGGTAACCGGCATTTAGCGGACATCCGTCAGGTGGAAAATCCTGTGGATCGGCTCGTCCTCAACAACTCGATGAGCAAGAAACGGGACATAGCCGAAATGCTCATAGCCTGCATACACCGCATCTCTTTGCGTATCATAGAAATCAACAATACGATCGCCCTTGATCAAAACAAAACGGCCGCGCCCTCTTTTGAGCAAATCTTGTTTATGGGCTAGATAGGTTGTCCATTCCCGATCCAGTGCATTTGCCACGGGTAACCTCCTTGAAGACCATTTCTCAATCAGTATAACGCAAAAACGAATCTCCCTGCTTTAAGGTTTGAACATGGGCGACAGCGGTCGGGGTTTCATTATAGAAAACCGGTGTGCCGCTTTGACGGATCGACTTACGCTTTGCACTGTTTGGGATTTGTCCATATCGAGCGTCGACGGTTTCTTTTGTGTCGTCGAATCAGCGCCTTGAATAACAAAACCATACAACCGTAATTTATTTAGACTTTTGCGTAGATTTGACATCCTTTTGAAGCCTCAAAAAAGACCATACATGTATCTCCATGGCTACCACCTTGCCTCAGGGAGGTACCCACATGCGCCCCGTGGTTACCTTTTTCGCCCGGGGATGTACGGGTCGGAATTCCAAGGTGTACTTCCCCGGCTCAGGAAGTACGAGTATGGATTCCGGAGGGTACCCCCTACGCTCAAGGAGGTACCCACATGTCACGAGTGGGTACATCCCCGGCGGAAGGAGGTACCCTCCGAAATCCATAATGAAGGTTCCCGACGCGGGGATGTTGACACAGGGATGCATGTATGGTCTTTTTTCGGCCGCGATGTTGGGGATTTGTCAAGGGTATTAACCTTTTTGATCCGGGATGTAGATGCCGGGAGAGGTGAATTATGATTTCTCCGGCCGGAATTTTTTACCCGGGAACATGGGCGTCGTTTATTCGGCCGGGATGTTCGGTTGTCGGCGAGCGTATTTGAGTTTCGAGGTGTCGGATGCTGCCTTTGGGAGACGGGGGCGTACTTTTTTGGATCGAAATGGATGAATCGATTTGTCGGCATTTGTTTTTTGTTTTCCGATGGTTCGCACCGGTCTGCCCATGCCTGCTTTTTGTTCCCGGCGGACCGGTGGCTTTCAGGAATAGATTGACCCCGATCGGTGTTGCCGGTATGTTTGATTTTTGATGCACATTGCCGACCGATAGAGGATCTTCATGATGTTAATGCTTACATATTTGCTATTTACCCTGGCTCCTGGTGACTGGCCCGCTATTTTAGGACCGGGCCAGGATAATGTTTCGCTCGAAAAAGGTATCCGCACCGACTGGGGCGAGGGTTTACCCGTTGTGTGGGAACTGCGTACCGGTGAGGGATACGCGGCACCGTCCATCGCCGGGGATCGCCTCTATCTTTTCGATCGCAAGGGCGATCTGGCTCGGCTTACCTGCCATGAGGCTGCAACCGGGAAGCAGATCTGGCAGAAGACCTATCCCACGCGTTATGCCGATATGTACGGTTTCAGCAACGGGCCTCGGGTAGCGCCACTGATCGACGGCGATCGGGTCTATACCTTCGGCGCCGAGGGGCGTCTGCGTTGTCACCAGGCCGAGAACGGCAAGCTGGTTTGGGATATCGATACCAAGAAGACCTACGGCGTCGTTCAGAACTTCTTCGGCGTGGGCGCCTCTCCGGTGGTTCACGGCAAGTTGCTGATCACCCAGGTCGGCGGCAGTCCCGAAGACAGCCCGGGCATTCAGAGCGGAAAAGTGCAAGGCAACGGCACCGGCGTAGTGGCCTTCGACAAGAAAACCGGCAAGGAAGTCTACCGGTTGAGCGATGAACTGGCGAGTTACGCCACGCCGCGACTGGTGAAACGCGGAGATCGTTGGTGGTGCTTCGTTTTCGCCAGGGGTGGTCTACTGGCCTTTGACCCGGATAAAGGCAAGCAGGATTTTTATTTGCCCTGGCGCGCGAAACGCCTGGAAAGCGTCAATGCGGCCACGCCCGTGGTGGTCGACGACAAGGTCTTCATCAGCGAATCCTACGGACCCGGCGGCGCCCTGTTGCGCTTCAAACCCGGCGGTTATGACTTCATTCGCAAGGATGATCGGCGCAAGATCAACCTGGCCGCGCACTGGTCCACCCCGGTCCATCACAAGGGATATCTCTACGGTGCGCACGGCATGGGCGGCGGTTCCGACCTGCGTTGCGTCAAGTTGGATACGGGTGAACTTGCCTGGCGAAAACCCGGACTGCGTCATGCCAACGCCCTTTACGTGGACGGGCACCTGATCGTGACCACGGAATCCGGCGACGTGCGCCTGATCGAGGCAACCCCGGAAGCCTATCGGGAAAAGGCGGTCATGAAAAAGCTGGTGGACACTCCGGCTTATAACGGCCCGGTATTGGCCCACGGCCTGCTGTATGTGCTTGGCAACCACAAACTGGCTTGCCTGAAATTGATCGAACGATAGGTGTGGGGACCGGACTCGGCGCCCGGCCCCGGTTTATGGAATTGAAAACGGATCAGGCACCCGGCTTCACCGCGTCGTAGTCTACCTTGTAGACCTTGTAGACACCATCTTTTTCCTGGAAGAAGACACCGGCAGTGCCGCCGTCTTCGCGCTTGTAGAACCAGGCCTTGGATTTCTTCTCGGGGTATGTTTGGATACCTTGGGAGTAAACCGGGCCGATGGCCGCTTTGACCTCGGCTTCCGTCATGCCTTCCTTGGCGGCGGCGAAGCGATCGGCGGTCATATAGCGCAATCTCTCCGCTTCGGCCTTGGCGTCTTTCAATGCTTGATAATCGGGATCGGATTTCAAGCCTTCCTCATAAACGGAAATGGCGTAGTTGTAGTCGCCCTGACGATCGATGTATTCCTTACCGATGATCAGGTACTCATCGCTTATCATGCGGGTGGCTTGCTGATATTCGGGCGGCAGGGGTTCTTTGGTCTTGCTTACCTGAAGGTCGATCTCGTAAATGAAATTGGCGATCTGGTCCATGAACTCGGTGCCCGCGTCGCCGAGTTCCTTGTAGGCGGCGGTAGCCGCTTCACCTTCCAGACCGACCGCTTCGGCTCGTTTGGCGTTCAGTTCGGTTTGGGTGGTTTTCAGGGCCGCCAGGCCCGCGGCAAAGTCTACCTTGTCTTCTTTTTTGCCGCATGCAACCGTGGCAAGCAGCACGCCGGCGATCAAAAGGGTTAACAGCGAACGATTCATCATATCCTCCACATCTGATTGATGACACACAGATTTTAGAAAGCGGGTTTTCCTTAGGCTGGGGCCTCATTGCATAGACCCATCCACCATAGCACGAGTTGTACCCGCTGAGAAACGATTGACGGCGTTCCCGAGTCATTTTTTACGGCCTACATGGGCTGAATGCCGCCCTGGTTGACCTTGGCCGCGTATTTACCGCTGATCACCTGAACGGTGGCCACGCGTTTGCCGCAGCCCGGACAGAAGATCTCCCGATTCAGCGGCAGCGGCGGGTCGGTCAGGAAAACCCCTGCATGATCCAGGGCGATGCGCTCGAAGAACATCTTGACCAACCGACCCTTACCGCGCTTTTTGTAACGGGCCAGGGGTTGTCCGCAACGACAGACCACTTCAATGGAACGACGTTTCACCATGGCCGCATGATAACACGAGGTTCGGATTACTTTTTACGGGCAATGATATCCCGGGTGAAATCGCGCAACAGTTCCAGGCTTCGCGTTTCGGGAATATCGCCGCGACGGTTGGCGCCGATGACGACCGAGGCGTTCGCCTCCACGATGTAGGCGGCCAGACAGTTGAAGCCGTGAGTGGCGCCCCAATAGCCCCACACCTCGGTGGGGTTTTCGTTGCCGTCCAAACCGATCATAAAGCGCATGATGCCCAGGCCGTAACCATTCCAGTTAAAACCTTCCACGGGATGGTTCACCCCGTCGGGCGTGGGGATCTGGTTGGGAATGGTGCGAAAGTCGACCATTTTTTCCCGGCTCTTTTTGTCCAGGATCTGCTCGGTGCCGAACAGCAGGAACAGCCAGTCGGCAATATTCGTCGGGGTGGATACCATGGCGCCGGCGGTCCAATAAGCCGTGTAGAACGACATGCGCGACCAGTTCTTCTGGTTTTGTCCCGGTTGGGACCAACTGGTCGCCAGGCGATCCAGATCGTATAGTTCCGGACCACCCATCAGGATGTTTTTGCCGTCCAGTCGCTCGTAGAAGCGGTGACGGAAGGACCAGGTGAGGAACGGGTCGGCCAGAAGCCCCTCCAGGATCATGCCGGCGATGACATAGTTGGTATTGGAGTAACCCCAGTTGGTGCCGGGCGCGAATAGAGGCAAGCTGAGGCTGCCGATACCGTTGTAAGGCATCAGGTAGGTAATCGCCTGGTACAGCGGCGGGGTGGTCCGAGCCAGGAAATCGTTTAAACCGACAGCCTGGAAGTAGATGCGGTTGAGTTGGTTGTAGCGGATCAACAGTTGAAGGTAGATGGTCGCGAGTTTTTCCCTCAAGACCTTCGGGTCGGCAACGGCATCGATCAGGCGATCGTCGATCACCTTGCGGAAGAAGTCGGTCAGCATGGCTGCCATGGGTCCTTCCGCCACGCCGTAGGTCCGGGAGAAATCCTTGAATTGTTTCAGGAGCTCGGTCTGTTCCGACAATGCCGACAGCTTCTCCTGATCGTTCAGTTTTTTGTCGCCCAGGATACGCGGGAAGACGTCCAGTTGTTCCTTGTTTTTCTTGTCTCGAATCCAATCCAGGGTTCGGCTCGCGGCCTGGTACGCAAACCCCTGCCAATCGCCGTCGTCTTGATATTGGGTGTTGCCGATAAAATCCGCGGTGCCGCTGGTCATTCGCATGACTTGATGCAAGGTGGCGTAGCCGTCGATTCGATCATTGACCACCTGGGGTACCAGGGTGTTCAGGGTATCGTCCAACGAGATCTTCCCCGCTCTAACCAGTTGGAGCACCAGGGCGCTGGTAAAGGTTTTGGTCACACTGCCCACCTCGATCAAGTGATCCGCGCTCATTTTGACCGGGCAATCGGGACAAACGGCAGACCTGGGGGACGGGTCGGCGTAACCGCTGACCAGGGGAAAGGCATGGTCTATATCGGGAAAACGAACGGCGGCGCTGATACCGGGCAGCGGTCCCAAGGGTAGGCCGGGTTTCTGCTGGGCACTGCTGTCCAGGCGTTCTTGGAATTTTGACAAAAGGTCTCGATAAGCGCCGGTATCTTGGGTAAAACCGGCGACGACGAAAAACAGGCCGCACAAAAGGGATGAGCATCGAAGCATTAGAGGACCTCCACACATTTTGATGGACTTATCGAAGGTCCTTGAAAAAAGTAAACTTGAATAACCGTGTCAAGTCAGAAAGAGGCCGGTACGGTACGGCCGAGCGGCTCGACGACGCTCGGAGATCTGCTATCATTAGGATTCGGCGGAGTCCGGCCCGATCCGCCGATCGAGGAGGCGGAACATGTTGCCCGGATGGGACACCACATGGCACTGGGCTGATCAGAATACCCTGGTTATCAATCGCAAGCGTCGCGGCATGCCGGCGACTATTACGTTCCTGGTCGCTATGATTTATCTCTATGCCTATCACGTTTTAGGTCTGGGGAACGTGCCCGATCATCTGTCCTGGCGAGAATTCCTGGTCGAACGTTACAGTGAAAACCCGATATGGTGGCTGCCCACTCTTTTGCTGCTGCCGTTGATTCCCAGGATGATCCGCTACCTGATCGCGGTGGCAACCGGCGATACCGTTTCCTTTCAGGTGCTCACCGGCCGCATCGTGCGTAACAAACACCTGCTTGCGCGTTTCGCCGATGTCGTACTGGTGCAACTTCATCAGGAGAAATCGGACGAAAATATGAAACTGACCCTGGTTTTGGACGGCAACAAAACCATCGAGTTGGATGAGGGCCGACCGTCCGAAAACCTGGTCACATTGGCGCAAGAGCTGTCGGACCTGCTGCAGGCGGCCTTGCGACGAACCTAAGCGAAGCGCAAAATAGTAAAAGGGACCGGCCGGGCCGATCCCTTTTGGGTGCTCCTAGGGAAGAAGCTTTTTCGCGGAGGATAGGGAAGGTCGTGCCGGTTTAGAAGGAACCGCTGGTGGAACCCCCGCTGCCGGAATAAGCGTTGTTGCTGCCCGACTGCCAGACGACATTGCCGTTGCCGTCCTTCTTGATGCATTTCCATTCGAAGGGCGTGCTGTTGGGCATGTCGAAGCATTTATCCCAGGTGGGATAGTTATTGGGGTCCAGTTTCAGGGCATTCGCGGTGTTCCAACTTCCCAGTTCGGGGATGGAACCCACCACGTAGACGTTCTGGCCCCAGACGGTGGTACCGTTGTAACAGGTGAAGCAGACGTTGTGCGTGCCGGGCTGTGTCCCGGTATCCTCGCCGACCCATACGGAATGGGAGCCGCCGCTTACGTGGAAGTTACCCCAGCCGTCGTTGTTGGTGGTCACCGTACCGCCGTAGTTGCCGGTCACATCCACAAACACCGTGTTGGCTCGGCCCACATCCATCCACTTGCTGCCGCCGGGGCCGTCGCTGACCAGGACCGCCATGGCGTTGGGGTGTTGGGTATTGCCCTTACGGGTCCAGCCGATTACGTCCCAGTGGTCCAGGTAGTCCACCTGGTCGCCGTAGGCATAGTGCTTGCGAGCGTCCAGCAGGACATCGATCGCCGCCTTGTGCGACTGCATGGTGATGGTGCCGCAATCGTTATAAGAAGCGCCGTAGTAGTCCGCGTAGAAGACGTTGGGATAACCCTCCTCGCGCAGCAGGATGACGGCGTAGGCCATGGGCTTGAACCAGTCCTGGACCGGAGACGCCAGCGCCTGGCAGGGCTGCGTGTCGTGGTTCTCTACCAGGGTCACGGCCAGGGCGGGTTGCTCCTTCATGAGTGTGTTGTCCAGGATGGTGCGCATGTCGTAGCTGCCGCCGCTGTTGGAGGCGTTGTAGAAATTCAGGTGCAGCGGCGCGTCGAACAGGTGCATGGTGCCGCCGGTTTTAGTGATGAAGTTGTGCAGCTTGCCCTTGTCGTAGCTCCAGAACTCGGCCACGGTGAACAAGGGGTCGCCGGTCACCGTGCGCAGGTGCGTGATCCAGTCTTGCAGGAAGCTGTACTTGATGTGCTTGACCGCGTCCATGCGGAAGCCGTCGACGCCGGTTTCCTGCAGGTACCACTCGGCCCAGTCCTTGGTTTCGGTTACCACCTCGGGATGGTCGAAATCCAGATCGGCGAACATCAGGTAGTCGTAGTTGCCGTTTTCGGAATCGACTTCCCAATCCCAGGACTTGCCGGCGCCGCGGAACTTGAAGATGCTGTTCTCGCCCAGGTTCTGGGCCCAGTCCACACCGTCGAAGTGGTACCAACGCCACTGGAAGGAAGAGTAGGTGTTGTTGCGGACGGGGAAGGTGAAGCTGGTCCAGGCATCGATGGTAACATCGCCGCCGTATTCATAATTACGGTCATTCCAACCGACACGGGTCGCGGTAACGCTTTCAGTGGCGTCCGCGCCGCCCCGGTGGTTCAAGACCACGTCGGCATACACTTGGATACCGGCATTCTGCAAAGCCGTAATCGCATCCAGATACTGCTGTTTGGTGCCGTATTTGGTGGCCACGGAGCCTTTTTGGTTGAACTCGCCGAGATCATACATATCGTATACGCCGTAACCCACGTCATACGCGCCGGCCTGACCTTTGTAAGCGGGGGGCAACCAAAGTGCGGTGATACCCGCGGCGGACAAATCGGCGGCATTGGTCTGGACTTCGCTCCAAAGGTTGCCGCCGGGTTGGTACCAGTGAAAATACTGCATCATGACGCCGTTTTCTTGGGAAAGGCCGGAAATGCTGAGGAAAAACACTAAAACAGGCGTCAAAAGCGTACGCGCCGAAAACTTCTTATTCATTATAACGTCTCCTCCGAAGCCGGTCAGGGAGACGCTTTTCCCCGCGGTCTCTCACCGACTCCGTTCTTCGCCCGTAAAGGGGGGCGGATTATGTCAAAAAGCAGGGACTTGAAAACTGAAAAAATCGGACTCGATCGCCGACATGTGATCCATACATCAACTCAACATCGCTATTGTAGCAAAACTACAGAAGAATGCAAATAAATCTTTTCAAAGAAACCAAAAAGGCGCTTGAAATGCTGTTTTGAGGTAGTAAAACTACAGATTATGTAGTTTTGCAACATGAATATAAAAACTTGTTATAATAAGGTTTATAGTGCTGATATACCCTTGATTTTAGCAACTTCTCTCGCATTTGTAGTCCTTAACATCTTATTTATACTTTTTGAAGATCCATTCATTTTGAGGCACGGGGCTAGATATCCCATTTCCACCAGCGGCGAAATCGCCGTCTGGCCACGTCCCAAACCAACAGCATGATCGAGGCCAGAGCAATCAGGCAGATGGGAATCATGGTCTCTTCGCACCACAATTTATCGGGGAGGCCGGCCAGGATTCGTTCTACCGTCGGTATCAATAGGAAACCCAGGGAAAAGAGGGATGTCACTGAAATCCGTCGGCCGGCTCGGGACTTCGGGTGAAAAGATTTCCATAAAATCTTGGTAAGTCGCATGGTCATGGCAGTCTCCCCGGCGCCGCCTTCCGGCGCCTGATTCTGCCCCCCGTCATCTTTTTAATCATCTAATGGAGCAAGCTGCATGCCGGCAGTATATTACCGCCGTCCCGCGCATAGTCGGAGACCCGCGCCGGCTCGGGTGAAACGAGCCGGCACTGATTGTCAACATCCGGTCAAATTTCTCACATACGGTCGGGCTTTTTCCGAATGGCTCGCCAAAAAGTTAAGGGACCCGGTCGCGGTTTATTTTTGCGTCTACCTTTCACTTAACAAGTCCGGGTAAGCAAAATCAAACCCTGCTCCTTTCGAGTCGAATCCCTACTTTCTCCAAGATATCTCCGCAAACTTCTGAACGCCTCATCGAGGTTGGTGTCCCTTGGGGTGAATTTCATCCTGGAGGTTACCATGAGACCAGATAGAATTTTCTTTTGCGGTGTAAGATTAGGTGAATCGGACAGCTTTGACTGCTATGCGCGTCCCCCCATGGGCCTGAACGAATACTTTGAAACATCGACCGCGGAAACCGAAGCCGCGCCGGACAATTTCAGTCGTGATGTAGTAGCGGGCATCGATCCCCTTAATCTGGAAGAAGCCGGCTGGGGCGTGATCGTTCACGAGCAAGACAAAGAACTACTCGATCATCTTTCCCCGCTGTTGCGCCTGCGTGAGGAGCAGATGGGCAGGAAGGTCTTCACTCATATTTATCGAGGCGAAACCGCGGAACAGTTCCTGAACGAACATGATGCTCCTCTCAGTGAAGCCGATCCTGACCAGGTGCCGTATTACCTGCTCCTTGTTGGAGATCCCACAAGTATCCCGTTCTCATTTCAAGCCGATCTGGGAACCGGATATGCGGTGGGCAGGATTTGTTTCCGCGACATCTCGGGCTACACGTGTTATGCAAAAAATGTCGTGCGCCACGAGGAAGCCGCCTTACGAAAACGCGAGTTGGCCCTGTTCGGCGTCAATAACAACGATGCCCTGACCCAATTGAGCATTGAACACCTGATGACGCCGTTGGAAAAACGACTCCAAAAACACCGCGGGCGAACAAGAGCCGATTGGCAGTTGGCAACGATTCAAAATGAAGATGCTACCAGCAACCGACTCAAAAACCTGGTCATCGACAGCAGCGGTCCCGCGCTTCTTTTTACGGCATCACACGGAGTAGCAGCCGGAGAAACAGAGCGGGAAAAGCGGGCTCTGATGGGCGGCCTGATTTGTTCCGATTGGCAGGTGGGGCAGGCCGCCCGACCGGAAGACTGCTTTCTGGGAGTAGACCGATCGGAAGATGCCGATATGACAGGTCTGATCAACTTCCACTTTGCGTGTTTCACTGCCGGCACCCAAAAACCCTATTTCGGTAAGGATGCCCAAGGCCGGCCGAAGCAAGTTCACATGAAGGAACCTTTTATTTCGAACCTGGCTCAAACCGTGTTGGGTCATCCACGCGGCGCCCCGGCCGTGGTAGGTCATTTGGACGAGGCCTTCGAGTACTCCTTTTTGTGGCAAAGCAAGGTCAACCATGTCAGTCATTTCGCGAGCACCTTGAGCAAGCTGGTCGAGGGCGTTCCGATCGGCCACGCCATGGAACACTTTTCCCGGCGTTATTTTTCCCTGGCGACCATGAGGATTGATTGGGGCAGTCCCAAGGAAGAGGCCGTTTTTAAATACCGGTCATTACAAGACGCTCGCTGTTACATGATTCTGGGTGACCCCGCGGTTCGGGTCGCGAAATAACAAGGGGCGCCGAAATGGCGCCCCCTCTTTCCAATTCTTGAAATAAATGATTCGGCGATGCTTGAACAGCCCTACTTTATGAAGGAATTTTGAAGCCGCGTATGTTCACACCGGTACCGAAACCAACTTGTTTTTGACCGGGTTTTTCGTCAGCGTCGGCCTTGCTTTCGGATTGAGGGATTTCATCGGTTTGCTCGTCGATTACACCTATGAATTTCTCGTCAGCACACATTGAAAACTCCTTTTTGTGAGTATGATTGATTGAATGTCCTGCATTCTCCCATAAGGAAACCGATCATCCCAAAAAGGGTTAGAAATCATATTTTGTGACCTGAACCGGCGACAATTACCAAACGCCGCTGTAGGAAAAGCCCGCCCAATAAAAAGGATCGGCATAACCCGAGCGCGATACCATTTCTCTTCGCGCCTGCAGCATGGCGGCCGGTGGTGAAAGGTCGTCTTCCAAAAGCGCGCGATAGAAGCTGACCATCAACTCGCGCGTGGCTTTATCGCTGACCTGCCACAAACTGGACAATACGCCGTTGGCGCCCGCCTTGAAAAACCCCTGGGAAAAACCCATCATCCCTCGCAGCCTGGTGTTGCGGCCCAAGGCGGTTCGGCAGGCGCTCAAACAAACCAGGTCCGCGTTCAATTTAAACCGCGCAACTTCGGAGACATTCAGGAAACGGTCCTTTTTTTTCTCCGACGAGAACACAAGGGTGGCGCCGAAAGGATCATCGGTCCCGTTTTCTCCATGGGTCGCCACGTGGATATACGCGGCCTTTTGAACAACCGGCTCCTGTAAAGCCGTCTTGGAGACCTGGTCGTTGATTCTGCTGAACACCGGACGATGTCCCGTTCTCCCCGCAATTCGGCGAATCTCCTCCGCCTCTTCCCCTGCATGGGGCAGGTCGGGCATATCCGCGAATTCCGAAATAGCGAAGAGGGCGACTCCCGCGGGGGCCGGGCGCTCGACGGCGCGGCGATACAGCGCGGCGCCCACGGAAAATGAGGGGAGCAGGGTGATCTCATACTGAAGACCCAAGCGTTTACCTCCGGGCACTTGCAGGGCTCCGAAGGGAATGAAATGAAGCGCACCGTCGGGAATGATAATCAGACGTTCCGTGTCTTCCGGGAGATCTCCCAACAACTCTTTTCCCAAACGGGCTCCCAGGCGTTCGATCCGTTTTTCTCTGCCGGGCTCGTCGATCTCGGCCAGCGCTTTCAGAAAGTCCTCCGCATCGCTCTCTACCCGGCGGCGGTTTTCTATAGTTGCCAATACGGTTTCCCGCGCCGTAATGCGCCAGAGGTAGATGAGTTCGTGGCAAAGCGCGAAATACAGGGCCGATGTGCCCGGTTTCAGCATCTTCTGTACTTGGGGAAGCGTAACGGTTGGTGTGGAAGGGTTCTCCCTCTCCCCGTCGGCCGACCAACTCATCATAGCCGTGTAACCGCGTACCAGGGTGCGGGCCAGCCGGTCCAATCCATCCTGTTGGTCCCGGGGCGCAAACAGGCTTTGGAAGCGCAGGTCAAGAATTTGGTCTTCTCTTCGGGCCAACTCCGTTTTCATAGTCGGTTCCAAGATTTCACGATCAGGGGAATAAACATCGCGCAAAATGGCCGCCCGGCTGTTTTCAACCTGACTGAAACCCTCCGCGGCCGGATCTTTTGCGGTTTCCAGAACAAGGCCCAGAAAAGTCTCCTGGTAATTGAAACGCCGTTCCGCGAAACGGTCCCACAGCTCATTGGACCGGTTCGATATGCGAATTTCATTCAGCGTCTCCCGCATCCGCCCCATGATCGCCGTTTCCAATTCCTTATTGCCGCCGATTCGTTGGGAGATACGCAACAGGTTGTGTTGAATATGCAGCAAATTCTGTGCATTGCCCTGATTCAGGTGAAACGGCAGATGCTTTACCAGGAGGTCGCGGGCTTCGATTTCCCTGTTCAGGTCAATGAGAGCCTCCGCCATATCCGTTTCAAGGTAGATGCGACTTTCCAGTCGGTCTTGGGGAACCATGGACAGGGCCTTTCGATAATGCTTCAGGGCTTGCGCGGCCTGACCCGTTTCTACCAACGAACGGGCCAGCGCTTTGTAAACGCCGATCAAATCTTCCGCCCGATCGCCGCTCATTCGGAAGGCTCTTTCCAGCAGTTCGTCGGCATCCTCGAAATTGCCCTCCCGGCGGTAGATTTTGGCTAATTCGCTGTATACAAAGGGTCGTATTTTGTCCAATCGCCTCGTGCGTTCAAAAATGTCGAATGCTTCCAACAGGTATTTCTTACCGGTTCGGCTGTCGCCCAACTGAGCATAGGTCAACCCCATACTTTCCAGGGTATTAGCCCGGGCTATGTCTTCCCGGCCCCTAAAGTTCAGGGCTTGCCGGTAGTGGTTCACGGCCTTGGTGAAAAAGCCGAGCTTCTGGTAAGCGGTCCCCAGGTTTTGATGAAACTGGCCTTGCAGGTGCCCGTTATCGGATGCTGCCGCCAGGGCCAGACCTTCTTCATAGGTCTCGATTTTCTTCAACGGCAGGCCGGAAATGCCCGATGCGGTCGCTTTGTAGTACAGCGCTACGATTGCCTGGTCTTGCTCTCCCAAGGCCGACCAGAGCCCGGCCGCCTCATCGGCCAGCTCCAGTGCGACCGGGGCATGTTCTCTTTGCCGATGTAATTGTTTGGCCTTCCAGCATGTATCGAATGCCCGGGCCCGTCGGCGTTCAATCGAGCCGGGAGAAGCATTGACACGCCGCTCCAGTTCGTAGGAGCCCATGGTATTGGGATCGTAAGCACTGATTTCCAGTGTAAAGATGCCGCTCTGCCGGGCACGGAAACATATCAGCTCCCGGCCGTATTTGCCGATGGTGTCCCAGGTGAGCGTTGAATCGTCGGGGCGGGTAAGCTTGAGGGTAATGTCCAAACCCATTTGGCGTGCCTCGATTTCCTGGTAGGTCTCCTCGCCGACGGTAAAGCGGTAGGTGTGAAATGAAACGCCGGGTGTTTTGCGCGTCATGGTTTCCCCGGGCGGCAATTCACGGATATCGGCGGGCCGGCTGCAGCCGGCAGCCATGATCAGGCACATTGCGGACACAAAGAAAGGGAGATAAAGGGAGCGCATGACGGCATCTGTCTCCATATGGTGATCGGCCGGTTCTATAGGGTCTATTAAAAACCAATTCAGAAAACAATGCTACCCAGTTTCGAAACCGTGCCGTCTCTTTCACCCTCGATTTCCAAACGAAAGGACCGGTTTTCAGGAAGCTGCCCGCGCAAGAGTTGATAGGTCAAATACCCGTCTATCAGGCGCAGACGCCCGGAACGCAACAGGAGATTGCCGTCAGGGTCCGACAGGAGGAAATAATAGGCTTTGTAATTGTGATGCATGGAAGGGATATTGATCCTGAGGACAATCGCCTCGGATGCGAACGCCACCGGTTCCCATTCACGGGGGGTATCGGAGACAAGGTCCCGATGAATCACTTGAGGCGATTCCAACAGCGAGAGCTTTCGGTGTTGAAAGAGCCCCAGGGCGGCAAGCACGACGCAGGCGGCGGCCAGGATACCGGAAAACCCCATCCAAGGATCTATACGCTTGGGAGCGGCTTTTTTGAAGGGAACCATATTGTCAGGCGCCGATGCCCCTGTTACCTCGATTTGTTTTTGAAAGGACTGCCAGGATTGGTCGACAAGGTCCGATTGGGCGGGCTCGGAAACGGGGTTTTCCAACGCGTGCAGATCCAGAAGAGCTTCGGCCGCTTCGTCATTGACCAACAGTTGCTCACGTACCCGTTCCATTTCATCCGGCGGCAGGGCACCCGCTTCATAGGCTGCCAAAACCTCGGCAGACAGGGATGCTTCTTCCACGGGCATCGCCTCTTCCAATGCTGCTTGTAGGTGATCTTTTTCAGTTCTCATCGGCGGACTCCGCTATGTTTCACTGCCTCAGTTTTTCGCTCAGTCGACGTCTGGCCTGGCCTAACTGCGATTTGACGGTGTCTCTGGATACCTTCAAGAGAATCGAGATCTCCTCATAAGAGCGCCCCTTCAACCGAAAGACAACACATTGTTTCATCCGGGCGGGTAGCTTCTTCAATTCGCGGTAGACCCTGAGACGGTTTTCTTCGTCGATCATTTTCAAGAGCGGTTCTTCGTCATTGGTTTTGTAAGGTGACGCCAGTTCATTGAAGGTTACTTCTTCAGCTTTGCGCTTTCCTGCCATTTCGTGACGTACATTGTTCTTCCATATACTCAGGGTAATGGACTTGATCCAACCCGGCAGTGCCTCATCCGATCGATGTTGATCCCAATTGGTGAAGGCTCTCATAAACACGTCCTGCGCCAGGTCCCGTCCATCCTCCTCCGAGTATCCACGCCTACGAAAGAACGTGAAGACACGAAGAAAGAAGCGACGATAAATGTTTTCGAATTGTTTTTCATCCTTCACAGACGGCGCCGCCCTTATGAGTATTGACGGGGCCATACTAGCATAATTCACCTACGCCCGCGCGAGGTTCACGGTTCCTTTTCCTGAATCGGGATATCGCTTTCCAAGTCGATTCGATTTTTTAAATTTTCACTCATGTCCGTCTCCAACCATTTGTCGTGGGACGGGTCACGGCCCACAACCATGATCCCGTCCACCCAATAATTCTGTTTTTGGTTCGTCCATCCGAGGCGTGCTTCGATTCGGTAGATACCGGTGGCTCTATTGAAAGCATAACCGCGGATGGTTACTTGTACAGGATGACCGCCGATGTAACGATCGCTCACAATTCGGGTGGAACATTCATCGGCCAGGCTCTCTATGTCCGCATAGGATCTATTGCGTGTGCTGCAAGCATCGAAAACCAATAAGGCGGTTAGCAGAACCAGGCCGCGCATAGTTACCTTCCAAATCGTTCAAAGCGCCGTAGTCGGCGACTCATTAATATGGGAAACCAAATCGCCCGGAAAGTTAACAATTTGCTTTCAAAATAACCGAAATCAGTAGATCGATCACAATCAAACAAAGTATTTCTAACCTTTTCGGCCGTGGAAGGTTTCCTGGCTTTCGGAAAGACCTTTCTTGAGTAAGGAGGCACCCCATGGTGACATTGGAACTGTTCCCGGTACCCACCGGTCCCGGCTGTTGCGAGGTCGTGGTAAGCGGCAAAAACGTCGGCGAAGCCTCCGGAATACTTGACTTGCGGGATTGGAACGCCGAGGCCCCCGAGGATGAACAGGGAAGAGTGCTGTTCAAGAAAATATTCAACGGTGACATTGCGGACCTCTTCAGCCGAGCGCCGCGTCCGTTGCGTTTGCGCATCTTTCCCGGCGGCGAATCGGATGCCGCCGGGGCCGAGGCCGTATCACTGGTGAAACGCTTACACGACCTTCCCTGGGAGGCCATGGCGGGTCGAACCTGCTTGGGCTTGGACGCCGATTTCTCCGTGGTAAGGGCTGTAAAAGGCGGCGTTCCGTTGGAAGTGGTTCCCGTTGTACGCATTCGGGTTCTGGTGGTCGCCGTCCAAACCAACGATACCGAGGCGCTCGATTTAAAAAAAGAGTTGGACATCATCGGGCAAGCCAAGGGGCGCCTTCTAAAAGTAGACTTCTTGGAAGGAGCCGACCCGGAAACTTTGAGAAGTTCCCTGGAAAACGGCTATCAGGTCGTCCACTTCATGGGCCATGGCGGTCTGGATGCGGAGACCGACGAACCCGTCTTGTTTTTCAAGGACGAATTCGGTGACGCCCTACCCGTCAGCGGCGCGTATCTGGCGGCCGAGTTACGCGCCCTCGAAAAGAGCAGGCGTCCGGCCCTTTTTGTGTTGAACGCTTGTCACGGCGGCAATGCTCAGGTAGATGTCAACGGCATGAAAGGCGTTGCCGCCTCCCTGATCAGGGAAGGCATTCCGGCCGTCTCCGCCATGCGTCGCCCCATCAGTGATTATGCCGCCGTAGCTTTCGCAAAGGGTTTCTATGACAGCCTTGCCGCCGGCAACACCATGGATCATGCCGTAATTGCCGGTCGACGGTCCGTTCAGCGGGAAGAGTTAGAAGACGAGGTCTTTACCCCCTGTCTCTACTCCAAGCATGCCGGCGGGCATGTTTCCAAACCCGTTCGAAAACGCCCTATTTATGCCGCTATAGCCGTTGCTTTATTATTGATTCCGGCACTCTGGTTCTTTCGAAGTCGAGAGCCGGTGCGCGTCCATTTCGAAGAAGTGCGTATAGATGCCGGAACGTCTGACCGGGACCTTTGGGAAGAAGCGCTCCTTCCCGCCGCGACCCTGCCCGCTTTCGGCATCATGGCCACCGAGCACGATCCCGACTATAGCGTCGAACTGGCGCTGAACCGAAATGACGCCCTGAAACTCGCTGTGACGATTCGCGACCGTAGCGGCAAGTTGATTCCCGTTCCCGAAATCTCCATTCCGGAAGCCGGCGACGATACGGCGCGTTTGGAAGACGCCCGGTTTCAATTGATGTCCCTGCTCAGCCGCAAACTGGCGCGGGAAAGACGTTGGATCGAACCCGTGTATCGCACCAGACCACGGGCCTTACATGCCTTCCACCGAGGTAACAAGGCCTGGCGCGAGGGTAATTTGAAGGAAGCCGGGAAACACTATCGCGAAGCACGCGATCAGGACTCCCGCTTTGCTCCGGCCTTCAGCAACCTGGCCATGGTCTTTCTGGCGCAGGGACGTCCCAAAAGCGCCTTGGAAGACGCCCTGAGCGCCGTTGACCTGATCCCGGAAAACCCCGGGTTCCACTACAATCTGGGACGCGTCTACATCGCACTTAAGGAAAACGGGCAAGCCCTTGACGCCTTCAAAAAGGCGATCGACCTGGACCCCGGCCACGTGGACGCCTTGCACGAGGCGGGGAAAATACTCCTGGCCGAAGGTCGTTTCGACCGAGCGTCAAGACAATTTCACGAGGTGCTGCGCTACGATAAGCACCATCCCGGCGCCTTGAAGAACCTTGGTCGCGCTCACCTGAAATCGAACCAGCCGGAACTTGCCGATGCCTACCTGAAACAAGCACTCGCTCGCTACATACAGTTGGCAGATCCGTTGGGAGAAGCGGAAACCCTGGCCCTGACCGCGCTTACAGCCCATAAGAGTGGAGATGCCGTCGCCGTGGACGGGGCGATGACCCGTTACGAAGCCATTGTCGGTTCCCTGCCCATGCCCTGGTCCGAGGAAGTCGCTGCATTGCGGACCGGAAAACAACGGCAACAGAAATCGGCCCTATCGGGCTCCGCATCACCATCGTTGGAAATTGGGAACAGCTTGTTTGCCGCATTGGTTCTGAATGTAAGCGGACGGGTTGAGGTTAAAACCCGGCATGACCGGATGATCGCCGAACCTCGTATGCTGTTGAATGAGGAACACCGCCTCGAATTGCCGGCCGAAACCAGCATCACCCTTTTGGACCATCGCAATCGATTACACACTTTGAAAGGTCCGGTTTCCCGCCGCATCGAGCCGTTGCTCTTCGATCAGGTCACGCCCATGGCCGGCGCCTTGTTCAGCCGTTTGGCGCCCCTGCTGAAGCGCCGACGCTTTGCCGGTTTCGCCCAGCTGTCGCCGGCGTCGCGGGGGGACGAATTGTCCGAGCCGGGGTCCTTCACGTTTTCCAAACGTCCCACGACGGCATGGCTCGGCAATCCCGAAAACACCACGGTAAAGCTGGAGTGGGTGCGACCGCGACCCGGGCGAACCATGGAGGTTCAAGCGAACCGCGAACACCAGGGAAACCCGGATCTTCTGCGAGTCGGCTGGCCCGAGGAATGGCCCGATGCACCGCAAGGCGACCTGACCTTGCGTGTTGTGCAAAACGTCAACGGGGTCGAACAATCCTGGCAGAGTACCTTCCGCGTGATGTATCCCGACGAGCAAATACAAACACAATTGGACCTGATCGATCAATTGCCGACCTCCATGCAAACCCGTCTACGCGCCGATCTGGCCTATGTATGCGGCTTGGGAACCCGGTAGGTCACATCGAACATCGAGGTTCCCCAGAAAGGTGAACGCGTAACGGCCCTCATTCCTTTGTAAGGCTACCATAGGGCCCCCTGGGAAAAACTTTTTCCGTCGGCTATCTTTCAGATAACGACGCCGAAGGTGATTTCGCTGAGAAAGAGGGTGGCTGGTTTTATTGGTTTCGATGGCGAGATTGCAAGCCTCAAAGAGATTGAAGAATGGCTGATCGAGCGGCAGAAAGCCGGAGAACAAGAACATAATTTCGTCGCTGCGCTTCGCGCGACTCCTTCCTCATCGAAGGTGGGACCTTCGCTTTGACCCAACGGGGAAAAGGTCCAGGTTCTTAGCCGGCTTGCCCGGAACATAGTCTTTTGGCACGGACACCCGGATTTAGGGGGAAGGCAGGCGACGCAGTCGTCCAACTACCGCCGTTAAAAATCTGGGTATCCGTGCCATTTTCTCTACCCGGGCTCCCGTGCCGGAATTCGGTATCGGTTTTTACCCGGATGGTGCCGGTCCATTTAAATGCTCCGGCGGATCACCTCGTTATGTTGATTTCATCAAAAAACACCCTATTTGGGCGTCAAATGAGGGTTCGGCGTGTAAATGTGAAAGTTTTTTACATTAGGAGGCTATTTTTCGATGCTCAAGTGGCCCGAAGCTCGGGAATGGGACTACCTGAACGTGCCGAGGGTAGCATCATTCCCGGGAAGGATACCGGTTTGGGGAGCGTGGAGTGGTCCTGTTCTCGGATTTGTGACCATGTTGGTGAGCTCAAAGAGGGCATTTCCCGGGAAAACAGGTCAACTCAATCCCAATTTCGGTTGTTACTCCGGTCAGGGGTTATCGAGCTGCCGGCGAAAGGAGGTCGATTCCGGGGCTGAAGTTGTCAAAATCGTCACGCGGAGGACTCTGTTTCGGGATTGATGGTCTGTTTCGGTAATGAGGTAGGCATCATTCCGGGCTTGAAACCCGATTTTTCGTCACAGGTGGACCTGATCCCGGGAATGGTGTTGTGTTTTTCGATTCAACAATACCGCCGCTCGGGAATGGTGCTCCCGACTAACCCCGGTTCGGTTATCTTCCCGGGAATGGAAACCCCTTTCGTCCGTTTCACCAGGGTGCCGGGTAAGAACAGGTTGCATCGGGCAGAAATTTTGCACATACTTTACTTATGAAGTGCCCGGTTTTTTTCGCCCTTCCCGCGTCACCAATCCGGGTGTCTTCCGGAGCGTAAAAGGAGAACAATCATGGTGAGCACCCTCAGCCGTCTGTGGGCGGTCGGTTGCGTTTTACTGTCGGCAGCCCTTTTTCCCGCGGTCGCCTGGCAGGAAAGCGGCCACATCGCGGGTGTCGCGACGGATAGAGACGGGAAACCCCTGGCTCATGTTGAAGTCACCGTCCAGGGCAAGTTCCTGTTCAAGGAGCGCACCGCTTTCACCGATGATCAGGGACGTTTCCGGGTGCCCAACATACCTCCGGCCGAGAACTATCGGATTACCTTTCGCAAACCCGGTTTCAAGACCATGGTGCGCGACGATATCCAGGTCCACCTGGGACAAACCTCCCGGCTGACCGCGGCCCTGCCGTTGAATACCGTCAACGAGGTCATCGCGGTGACCGGCAAGGACATGCCCGCCGAGTTCAGCAAGGAAAGCCAGGGGTTGAATATGAGCGGGCAGGCGCTTCATACCGTTCCCGGAACGCGGGACCCCTGGACCATTCTGGAGATTACCCCGGGCGTGTTCATGTCGCAGGTCAATATCGGCGGCAACAAGCAGGGCAAGCAAAGTCGCATGGGCGTTCACGGAACATCGCCCTACCAGAACACCTATACCATGGACGGCGTGAACCTCACCGACAACAGCGCCGGCGGCGCCAGCAGCATCTATTACGATTACGAGACCTTCAATGCGATCAAGGTTTCCACGGCTTCCCACGACGCCTCGATCGGGGCGCCCGGCATCAGCATCATCATGGCCGGCAAAACCGGCTCCAACAAATTCGAAGGGAAGCTGGGTTACAGCTACAGCGGCGATCAGTTTCAGAGCGATAACTCCTTGACCGTGGAGGGGCGCGAGCTAAGCGCCACGCAGGATGCGGTCCAGTCGTGGTTTGTTAATTTCCGCGGGCCCCTGATCAAGGATAAGCTGTGGTTCTTTGCGGCGCATCATCAGAATCGCATCGACTTGTTCGTTCCCAATACTCAGGAAACGGTTTTGGACCAGGCGAACCTGGAGCAGACCAACGCCAACCTGAAATGGGCCGTGCATCGCGATCACACCTTGAAGATCGCCTATAACGAAAGCAACAAGACCCAATCCAACCGCCTGCCCGGCTGGCCTTCACGCACTTATTACCAGGGCGCGGGCAAGGGTTGGAACCAGCGGTCACCTTCTGAAAGCTGGTATATTCACGACGAATGGTTCGTCAATGAAAGCCTGACTTTGAACTTGAAGTACAGCCAAGGCGATTTTCCCTTTGATCTCGGGGTGCCCGCCGATGCGCCGCCCGATGTGTTGACCCGTTATCCCGTGCATATAGATCGCAGTACCGGCACCGCAACCTCCGCCTACCTGTTCTCCGAGTTCGGCCGCGATACCCGCGCCTTGTCCGTTCGGGGGAATTTTTATCGAAACGCGGGCATCGCCTCGCACGAGATCAACTTCGGTTTTGAGGACCAGACAAGCCGGGATTTTCGGGACGATGTCTACCCGGGCGACGCCATCGTCCAAAAATTCAATGCTAACGACGGCGAGGTCTGGTTTTACCGGGCTACGCGCACGGGCACCAAGACCGAATCCCGGTCCTTGTACGTCAGCGACGTGATGACCGTGGGTCGCTTCACCTACAACTTCGGCTTGCGTTACCAGGATCAAGCGGGCTCTATCGATCAGGGCATTCTGAAGCCTTCGTGGCAACAGGTCCCGGAAAATCTGGGATTTCGGGACGGCGCTACCTTTGCCGAACGCTTCGCGAGCGGCGAGTCCGCGGCTTTGAACAATGTGGTGCGTTGGCGGGACCTGGTGCCGCGCTTCAGCATGACATTCGACCCGGCGGGCGACGGGCGTACCCTGGTCAAACTGGGTCTGAACCAGTACGCGAACTCGCTGAATACCGATCAGTTCACCATGGCTTCGACCACGTTCGAGTACGAGGAAGACTATCCCTGGCGGGATATGGACGGCAACGGCTTGTGGTTGGGCGACGGCACCGACTGGGACGAGGTCGATTTCGATAACCAGCTTTGGGCTTCCACCCAAACGACGGGTACGCCGATTGCCGACGATTACCGGGCGCCCAAAACCGACGAGGCTATCCTGAAGCTTTCGCGCCAATTCCGCAACAACCTGACCATGTCGGCGGCGGTGATCCATCGGAAGGCCTACAACTTCACCTACACGCGGCAGTTGGGCGCGGCCGGTTTGGAAAACTGGCAGGAGGGCTCGTTTCAGGATGCCAACGGCGTGACTCGCCGCGTATTCAATTACGTGGGTGACGGCCTGACCGGAACCCTGCGCACCAATCTGGACGATTTTGAAGTGGACTATACGGGCTTCGAATTGACGTTGAACAAGCGCGGTAAAGGCTATAACCTGCACATGAGCGTCACTCGCGGCGGCACGCACTACGACTACGACCCGGACGAACTCAACGATCCCAACAACGCCGAGAACCTGAGTCGCGACATCCGCTTTACCAACGACTACGCCGGCGACTGGACCGCCAAGCTCTTCGGTTCCTACACCTTGCCCCACAAGATTCAATTATCCGGAAAAATGCGCTATGAATCGGGCCGCTATTTCAACCCCTACCAGCTCTACTTTAACGGACTGAACAGCTCGACCCTGCTTACGGAGGGCCGCAACAACGATCATATGCCGTCCTACGCATTGATCGATCTGGGCCTGGCCAAAAACTTCCGCTTGAACGGACGCGGCAACCTGGAGATGCGCCTGGATATGTTCAACCTGACCAATGAGAACGCGGTCACGGCTTACTCCACGGCCAATGTGGAGGGCATCTCCTATCGCCGCCCGGCCGAAATACTGGGTCCGCGCGTCGCTCGTTTGAGCATGACCTATATCTATTGATGATCCCGACGGAGGTATTTGTTTTGACCGTCCTGGTTTTCTTAATGGCTGTTGCCGGGGATTCCGCCGCCTGGAAGGTGGACCTGAGCGAGCGCGATCTCTATACCCGAACCATGATGACCGTAAGTGATCAGGGGGCTGTCGCGTTGATGGATTCGACCGAGGGCCGGGTTGTCTTCTTCGATGCAAACGGACGCTTCATGCGTCGGACCGGCGCGAAGGGCAAGGGGCCGGGTGAAATAGCGCAACCGATCGGCATGGGTTGGCGCGCGGAGACGAAACAGTTCTGGGTTTTGGACGGGGGGAACGGCAAGTTGCTCACCTTCGACAGCAACGGCGCCTTTGTTTCCGAAATCAAAACAGCCCGCGACCTGTATATGCCGACGGCCTTGCCCGGCAATCGGTTTTTGTTTCAAGAAAACGGATTGGGCATGTCCCCGGAGCAACCGGCGGTGAAGATTCTCGCTTTGGACTCCGATGAGGTCGATCTTGTCTGGTCCTACGGCGCGAAACCCCTGACCTATTTGTATCGCGGCAATTACGGCACCATGGTCATGCCCTATACACCCCGAATCAAGGCAGCGGCCGGCAAGGATTTCGTTGCCCTCAATTATGCCGATGACCAGATACGGTTCCTGGATTTTAATAGCAAGGTTCTGGCCGTGGTACCGGCAGATCTGCCCCGGCAGCCGCTGGACCGGGCTTCTATCGAGGAAGCGCTTAGCAGTTATCCCGTCGAATATCGGCCGAAGTTCAAGCCCGGTGACGAGCGACCCGACTACTGGTATCCCGTGGACATCATGCTCAGCGACGCGCTTTCCCGAATCTGGATCTTCAGCCGGTCGATCAAAGGCAAGGTGACCTACCGCATTCTGGATCGCGACGGGAAGGAGCAGGGTAAGGGAACCGTCGAGCGGGCGCCGCGTTACATTGGGGACGGTTGGTGCATTCGCTTTGTGACCGATGAAGAGGACACGGTTTATCTGGAGCGTGCCCCGTTTCCCTGATCGTCGGGAACGCTCTGCTTCATTTGTCGATCGTGTTCGATACGAGTCAGCACCAGACCGACCAATTCGCGAATCAACTCCTCTCTTCGGGGGCTGACATGTTTCGTATCCAACCAGATAACCTGTTTGGGTTCAAGAGCCCGGGCATGCAGCAAATCCGTGGCCGCCCGTGGAATGCGGTCATCGGCGGCCGCGTTGACCATTACCACTTCCCGGGGTGAAATGCGACCCACGTAATGCTTGGGGTCCAGGCGATTGACCAACAGATTTCCGAATCCCGCCACCGGCCGGCGCACAAAACCCGGGGGGATATTCTTTTCCAAGGCCGCGTTCAGCATCTTCGTGTAGTCGGCGCCGCCATGGATGCACCACACACGGGAAAACCGTTGATCGAGGGCTCCCCCGACCGTGGCCAGGAAGCTGCCCAAACTGACCCCGACCAACTCCACCCGCGTCGGGTCGACGCCGGGTTGTTGCAGGAGAAAGTCCAACGACAGTTTCAGGGCCGCGGGGCTGTCGTGCATGGAGAGCCGCAACTTGCGCAGAGCCCCGAACCAACCCGCGGCGCCGCGAATGCGTCGGTTTCCCTCGTAGGGATAGGAAACTGTCGCGAACATGGTGTCGCCCTGATCGTGGATTAAATCTATCGCGTCACGTCCCGTTCGGAAACCGCCGATCAAGACCACCAGGGGAAGAGGTTCCGCGGGCATGATCTCGGGACGTTTCAGGGCTGCCTCGACTTCCAGACCGCTGTCGGAGACCAAGCGGTGATAACTGGTGATCGTGCCGGCCGAGGCAGGTTCGGTACGCTCGGTAATCGCATCTGTCAGGGAGCCGCGGCGAGCCTTGGTATAGTCGGTCATATCGCCGAAGAACCACAAGCCGTTGGGGCAAAGCCAGAAACCGAAAAGCAATAGGCAAGCCAGGGGAATTCCGACCCAAAGCAGGCGCTTCCTATTTAAAAGAGTGGATGTACGAAACATGGAACCCCCCTTTTCTAGGGTAGCATCGATAGATCAGGTAAAAGTAACCGATCTTTGTGGCGTCTTTCCATCGTCCGTCGCTTTTGCTATGCTAGTCCTGATATTTTTCGGCGGAGACCGGGAGGACGGGCATGTGGAACCGCAATCAGGTTGGGGAGATCGAGTATCTGATCTCGAAAAAGAAATACCCCAAGGCGATCAAGCTTTTAAGAATGCGGGTACATGAAAACCCCGACAACGCCTTCCTGCAACAACAGCTTGCCGAACTTTTGGCGAGAACCGGCGAGCAGCGCGAGGCCATGGGTATTCTCAATCGCCTGGCCGAACAATTTGCCCAGGACGGCTTTGCTTCCAAGGCCATTGCCATCTTGAAGAAGATGCAGCGCATCAACCCCGGTTTAGGTTCCCTGGAGCAGCGTATTGCCGAGCTGGTTTACAGCACCGCCGACCTGCCCAAGACCGACGAAATTCCCGTCGCGGGGTACCAGGCAGAAACAGCGTCGGACGAGCCGGCCGATCTGAACCAGGCGGTGCCCATTGCCGACGCCAATAGTCTGGAGATCGTGTTGGGCGGTGACGGCGCCGCCAATCAACCCTCCGCCATTACCGGTCCGTCCCGCTCGCCGCTGTTCAACGATTTCTCCAGCGAGGAACTGTTGGCCGTTATTCAAGGCCTCAACCTGCTCAATTTCGAAAGCGGCGAGATCGTTTGCTCGGAGGGAGAGCCGGGCGGCAGTATGTTCCTATTGGCCGGCGGTACCCTGCGTGTTTATGTTCGCAATGCGCGCGGCCGGAATAACCAGGTGCGCGTTCTGGAATCGGGTTCGTTCTTCGGCGAAATCTCGTTGATCTCCAAGGAGCCCCGGTCGGCCACCATCGTTTGTGCGTCACCCTGTGAAATCTTGGAACTGGATATGGACGCACTGAAGACCATTACCCAGAACCATCCCAACGTACCACGCGTGATCCACGCCTATTATAAACGCCGGCTCAACAGTCCCGAGGAACAGGAAGCCCGCACGTAATCTATGTGCCGGCCAGGGCGGTCAACCACTTGCGATTCTCTTCCGCCTCGGCCGTAAAACGCGCGGCGCGCAGGGGGAGATTGCGACGGTAGGATTCCGCGTGGTCCAACATTTCCTTGACCCGGGCGAGCAGACTCGCTTCATCGATCTCGCGCCAATCCATGGCGCACTCGCCGCACTCGGCGCGGTTGAAGAAATCGATGATGCGGCTCTCATAGGCAACGGCGGTGACCGGTGTTCCCATGGCCACGGCAAACACGGCCGATCCCAACCGGCCGGCAATGACCGCCTCCGCCTCTCCGATCAAACCCATGACCTCCGGTGCGGTGTAGCGTCGGCTCAGGACGCGCAGCTTTTCGGGTTCCTCGAAATAGGGTCTCAGCGCCGACGCGGTGGCCTGGTCCTCGGCCGGGCTCGGATGCATGGGGATCATGACCAATTGGTAGCGCCGCGCCAGAAAAGCCAGGGTCTTGCCGAGCGCCTTGTTTACCATGGCGGGTCGTTGCGGTTCGAAATCAGACCCGCGCTTCACCCAATCGGGCAGTTGTTCGTTCATCAAACGGGTGGTGACGACAATGTAGGGACGATCGGGATCGATGCCCTCGGCATCCAGGATTTCCCGAGTACGTTCGGGGGACGCGGGTTGCAGTCCGAACCGCGGGTCGGCAAACAGGACGGGTTTGACCTGTACCTTCAACGCCGTCAGCAGATCCAGGCAGACCGGTTCCCGCATGGCGACGGCGGCCATTCGATTGAACAGGAACCGGTACAACGACCGGCCCCAACGCGTGGTCAGGGGAAACAGGGTGGTCCCGTAGGCCATTACGGGGGTCCCCACCGCTCGGGCAAGTCCGATGAGCAGCCCGCAGACGGCGGCTTGTTTGCGGTCTTCATAAAAGGGTCCGCCCACGATCACGAATAGCCGGGCTCCGATCAGCGCTCGCAGCACGCGAAACAGCCGAGCCGTTGGGAAAACCACGACATCGGGGGCCTGGCTCTGAATGAGATGACCGTCGCGCATGAATAAAACGATATCGGCATGGGGAAACTGTCGGCGGCAGGCGCTCATGACGCTGAGAACCTGGGCTTCGTCCGCTACCTTCTCCAGAGAAGTTCCCCAAATACATATATTTCCAGTCACAACCATGCCCTTGCCACGCTAATTCCAGGGTGACTATACCACAGAACAAGAGTTCAAGGCTCGTCCTGTGAGGCGGCGACACAGCCGTCACATGATTATTCGGCCGAATCAACTGCCCGAACACATCGACACATCCTCCTCTTCTATCCAAAACAAGGTACGCTCCCGCCGAACAAAGGCATTTTTGCAGTCAGGGAAGCTTATACCCCCGGTTACAACCGTCTATTCGTATTCAAAGAAGGATGTCGCCCGGATGACATCCTTCTTTCCGATTTCGTATAAAGATGGACCTGCCCGAATAACAATCTATCCGAACTGGAAGAAGCCTCGACCCGTCCCGACATCGATGTATTGAGATCAAAACAAGGATAGTCCCCGGTGCACATCTGCATAAATGCATTTACGAGGGGTTGTCGGGGCAGCAACAACCTTCTTTGTACCGGGTTGTGATGCATCGAGAAGACCGAAATTTCCCTTCACAAAGCCGATCAATTGACAACCCAAAAGCAACCTCTCTCACCAAAGCATTCGATCGTCGAAAACAAGACGACCCGGTCAGACTCGCCGACGAATCTATGTTATGAGAATGTAAAGAAAAGGTTAAAAACCAGTTTCCTGAGCCGATATCCTTTTCTTTTACGCATTGTCCTAATGAACGCCTCATTAAACAAGGGTCACTGAATCGACCTCAAGGGGAGAAGTGCGCGATGCTTCAGGATTCAAGCTGTGTACGTTATTTGTCCACCCAGTCTTGCCGTGTTTTGATTACCATGTGTTTTGTTCTGACGACGGTTACGCCCGCTTTTACTCAGACCTGTACCGGCGACGGTTGCGACAGCCTGACCGCTTCCGATCTACGTGGCGTCTTCGCCGCCTGGGGTGGAGCCGGTTCCGATTGTAACGGCGACGGCGAAGTGTCTATTTTGGATTTCGTTTGTGTCTTATCCGAAGTCCCCGATCTGGACCCTCCCCAACTAAACCCCGTGGATGACCAAACAGTGGGTATCGGACAACAGCTTTCCTTTACCGTTTCCGCCACTGACCCCAACGGGGACACGCCCACTTACTCCGCTGAATCCCTCCCGGAAAACGCGACTCTCGACTCGAATACGGGACAGTTCGATTTTACGCCGGTCAGCGGTCAAAGGGGCGTGTACCAGGTGACCTTCAAGGCAAGCGACGGCTTGCTGGTGGACACCATGACCGTATCCATCACGGTTGCGGGCGGCGGCCTGGATGCAGATCCCGCCGATTTAAGTGTTGCCGAGGACAATACCCTGGTCGTCGTATTGACCGGAACCGCCGAGGCAACTGATGATCCGGTGTTCGAAATCGTAGACGAGCCGGAAACCGGCGTATTGACCGGAACGCCGCCGGAAATCACCTACCTGCCCGATCCCAACGTTCACGGCAACGACCAGTTTACCTTTCGCATCGGAGACGGAATCGACTGGAGTGAGCCCGCCGCGGTTACCATCACCATTACCCCGGTAAACGACCCGCCGACCGTACAGGATCTTCATGTGTTGACCACGGCCGAAACGCCGGTTCCCCTGGTTCTGGTCGGCAACGACCCCGACCAGGACACCCTGGATTTCATCGTCGAAAGCCAACCCGCGCACGGAACCCTCAGCGGAACCGCCCCCGATCTCGTCTATACTCCGGCAGACGGTTACCTGGGTTTGGACAGCTTTACTTTCCGAGCCGAGGACGGTTTCGATCAGAGCGGACTTGCCACGGTCATGCTGAACACCGCCTTGGGCGCCCCTACTTTAGACCAACACGACACTCTGACAACCGAAGAAACCATTCTCCTCGAAGGCGATGCCCCGGCCGCCGACGAGGTTGAAATTGCCTGGCCGGCCGGACTTTTTACAGTCCCGGTAACCAACGGACGCTTCAGTGCCGATGTCCCGCTGCTGTCCAACCGCAAGAACATGATCTTCTTGACCTCCGTCAAGGCAAGCGAACGTAGCGCCCCCAGAGCAACCAATGTAACCAACGACGGGGCCGCGCCGTCCCTGGCCGTTTTATTTCCGCCTGCCGGAGCTCGACTGACTGCCGGCAGCACCGACGTGGCCGGCACCGTGGGCGATTCTCTGAGCGGCTTCCTGGGCCTGACGGTCACCGTAAACGGCCGCCCGGCCCTGGTGGACGTGGGAATCGGCACCAACGGCAGTTTCTTCGCCGAGGCGGTTCCCCTGAACGGCGATGCCCTGAACGACCTGGTCGTGGTGGCCAGGGACGCCCTGGGTAATGAGATCACGCGCATGATCACCGTATTGCAGGAAACGGCCGGCCCGAATGCCGCCCGACTGCAAATGATTTCGGGCAACGGCCAGGATGGAACCATCCAGGAAGTACTGGGAGAGCCGGTGGTGGTCAAGGTGACCAATCCCGACGGCAGCCCCCTGGTAGGCAAAACCGTCACCTTTAAGGTCAATCGCAGCGACGGTAGATTGGGCCCCGGCGCCCGGGGGGTTCAGGAAGATACATTCAGCTACCAAACCCGTACGGACAGTGACGGTTTGGCGCGAGCCTGGTGGCGCATGGGCATGGACGCGGGTTGCGGCAACAACCGCCTTGAAGTGACGTCCGCGGGCGTCGCCGACACGGTTTACTTCTGTGCCTCCGCGGCCCCGGCCCCGGCGCGCCAGATCAACGTTGGGACGGGCAACAACCAACGCGCCGAGGTCGGCGCGCCCGCCTGCGAGCCCCTGGTGGTTTGGGTCAGCGACGGCTGCAACGGCGTAACCGGCGTTCCGGTGACCTTCCGGACGGTAGGCGGCTCCGGCAAGGTTAACGAACAGGATCAGGTCACGGTTTTAACCAGTGAGACGGGACATGCCCGCGTGAACGCCGCCTTGGGCAGCGAGCCGGGCAACCACTATTTCGAGGCGGATTTCCCGAACAATCCCGGCGAACCGGTGGTCTTCTCCCTGTTCGGTTATTTCCGCGAGGAAGGACGGCCCACCTCCTTTTCCGGTCTGGTGATCGACAATGCCAACCGGCCCATCGAGGGTGCGCGTTGCATCTTGGAAGCAGGCGGTCAATCCTTCGGCCCGATTTTTTCCAGTGTAGACGGAACCTTCAGCTTTACCGATATCCCGGACGGGTCCGCCGATCTTTACGTGAACGGACTCGTGGCAACCGGTTTGAACGGGGCCCCGATCCCCGCCGGCAGCTTTCCCTCCCTGCACTTCGAACCGGTGATCGTCCCCAATGTAGACAACCAGTTGCCGATTCCGGTCAAGCTGCCGCAACTGAATCCGGCGAATGCCGTGGTTTTCGATAACACTCAAGATGTCATTTTGCGGGTAGAGGAAATGGAGGGGCTGGAGATGCTGGTCAAAGCGGGTTCCATGACCCGCCCGGACGGTACGAAGCCCTCGCCGTTCGACCCCGCGATCCTGAGCTTGAACGCGGTGCACGCGGACGATGTGCCCATGCCCATGCCGGACGGAGCGGCGCCGCCGTTCGCCTGGACCTTGCAGCCGGGCGGCGCGCACTTCGACCCGCCGATCGAGATCCGTTACCCCAACATGAGCGGCCTGCCGCCGGGCGCGGTCGCCTGGTTCCTGAGTTTCGACCACGACACCAACAATTTCGAGATTGTGGCCTCCAGTACCGTAAGCGAGGACGGCACCACCATCGTAACCGACCCGGGCGTCGGCCTGTCGATCGCCGGGTGGGGCTGTAACTGCCCGCCTTATGCGGTAACCGGTGAGTGTGAGATGGACCCTTGTGAGGAGGCTCTTGAAGATTTGTGCGATAGGGCAGATGCAGATTCCGGTTCTGTATCGGGACCTATTTCCTGGCAGTTGAAATGTCTTGCCGAACGCTCTTGTGAGGAGGATGCTCCTCAATGGGTGAAAAATACGCACACCACAAATGCTACCAATAACACAGGTATCCCTTTTGGTGAGTATATACCGGGCTGGCTTCCCATTTTAATTCCATCACCGCCGCCTCTGCCGCGTATTCCTGTCCCTGCCAGTGAGATCGGGTTTGTAATTGAAGGTCATATGCACTTTGCCCTGGATTTAATACCATCTTGGTGGCGAGATTGTGAAACGATAGACGATGATGAACACAACCATTTTTTAGATGAGACATTACGACCTTGTCTACAATCCAACCCGGAACTGTCGCCGGTCCTCAAATTCTTCGGGGATAAGGTAATCCCCTTTATGGGAAAAGCAACCAGAGAAATCATTCAAACCCTTTGTCCTTTGAAGAGTTTCGATCTATCGAAAGCTGGTGAACTGGAGTTACCTCCACCACCGGAAAAAGAAAACCTCTTCATCCCCGGTTTGAATGAAAGCCCCCTTGAAGTGAGTGCTGTCGACAGTCGTTTCTTCTTGAACGTGGGGGATACGGTTCAGTTAAGAGTAAGGCGACAAGAAAGTGATGGATCATATACCGATATTACCGCAACGGATACTTTATATTTCGGAATGACGGGAAGAATGCCCGATGCGGTCTCTATCGATGACCAAGGGTTGATGACTGTTTTGGATACTCCCTCACCGATCACGTCTATCCGCTTACCTTTACTCGTCATCGTACGAAACGGCGATGATTTCGGAATAGGCCAATTCGCGATTATCGACGATGACACTGATGGTGATTTCATTGTCGATACAGTCGAGGTCCGATTGGGTCTGGACCCTTTGCAAGCAAATACTCTCGATTCCGATTTGGACGGAGACAAACTGGCAGATATTCTCGAGGTTCTCTTTGGAACCCATCCGCTGGTCTACGATACCGATGGGGACAATCTAAGCGACGGTTACGAGGTTGAAAACAACTTCGACCCGCTTTCTCCGAGCGGTGATTTTCTTGCAATCGACGACACCTGGACCGTAACGGTTAACGGCCAGGCGGTTCAGGTCAACCCGGACGGAACCTTCCGCATTCCCAATATATCGGCGGCGGACCAGTTCGGCGAAGACGGTCCGGGCAGCGTGCCCGATTTCCTAAGTGACGACTTCCTGCGCCTGGTGGGATATAAAACCGAGGACGGAATCACCACCTGGGTCTTCAGCGATCCGTTTCAGATTCGCCAGGGCCAGACCTACCTGATCGATAATCTTACCTTTACGACGACGCCGCCGCCCATGCCGCAATCCATCGAGATCCGTTCGGAAACCGATGTCATTGCCCCCGGCGAGACCCTTCAATTATCGGTCATCGGGCTCCTGGCCGACGGCACCCCGACCGACTTGACCGGACGCGACAAGTGGACCGTCTACCGTACCAGCAACCGGCTCTTTGCCGTGGTCGACAAAGACGGCCTGGTGACGGCTCGCCGGGAAGGTACGGTCATGATTACAGCGGTCAATGAGGGCGCGGTTTCCGTGAAGCGCATCATCGTGGCCGGCAATACCTCCGACACCACGGCCGAGGGCTTTGTACGCTTGAACGGCAACCCGGTCGAGGGCGCCGAGGTTCGCAGCGATATCGGCGGTTCCGTGACCACCGCGCCGGACGGCTCCTTCTCGTTGACCCTGGATGTCCCCGGCGGTTCCAGGGTAGCCCTGTCCGTTTCCGCCAACGTGGGCGGTGAAGATTATCGAGGCGGCACGCCCTCTTTGCCGATCACCGTGGGCGGCATCACCGATTTCGGTTTTATCGACCTGATCCCGGGTCGAGACACGGACGGCGACGGCATCACCGATGATTGGGAAGCCGTCCTGGGGTTGAATGCCAATAGTATCGACAGTAACGGCAACGGAATCTTGGACGGAGATGAAGACCGTGACGGCGACGGCCTGACCAACCGGTTCGAGTTGGCTTTCGGCTTGGACCCCGGCAATGCCGACAGCGACGGCAACGGCATTCCTGACGGCGAGGAAGACAGCGACGGCGACGGTTTGACCAACCTGGAAGAACTGGCCGCGGGCACCGATCCGTTTTCGGCGGATACCGACGGTGACGGTATGTCGGACGGTTACGAGGTACGCTACGGTCTGAATCCCAACAACCTGGGCGATGTCAACCAGGACCCCGACGGCGACGGCCTGACCAACGGCGAAGAAGCCGTCTTGGGCACCGATCCCTTCAACGGCGATCTTACCCCGCCGCAAGTGGCGGCCGTGCTTCCTGATGACGGTGCAACCGACATCCGTTTCAATCAAATGGTCGTCATTCGCTTTGACGAGCCCTTGTCGCCCCTTTCCGTCGGACCCGACAGCATCGTTTTATTCAATCAGTCATCGGGCAACCTGCCGGGCGAATCCTTTTTATCGGTAGACGGCCTGTCGCTGGTCTTCCGGCCCGATTTCAACCAGGTGCCGCACGGCGAGGAGATTCGGGTCACCGTCAGCGGGTTGACCGATCTGGCCGGCAATCCCATGGCTGCCGATCATGTGACCACCTATACCACCAATCTGTTTGCCGATGGGGAAGCGCCTTCCATTCGCTTCGCCAATCCGGAAAACAGCGAAGACGACGTACCCTTGAACGCGGCCGTGACGGTCGTCTTTGACGAGAGAATGGACCCCTCGTCCTTTACGCCGGACTTTTTCTACATCACCGACACGGTATCGGGAGAGAGAGTAGCCGGTGAAATTCAAATAGCGGATGATTATCGCCGTGTATCCTTTCTACCCGTGCGTCCTTTTGCAGTGGGTCGCCGTCACGACCTGAACCTGAGCACCAACGTGACTGACCTGGCCGGAATCGGTCTCAGCGGCAACCGGTTCTTCCGCTTTACCACTGCCTTTCAGCCTGATACCCAAGCGCCGGCCCTGGTTCGCAGCAGTCCGGCGGACGGTCAAACCGATGTGCCCTTGAACACGCGCATCATGTTAGACTTTTCCGAGCCCTTGCGCGTCACCGCCCTGGATGAGGCGATTGTGGTTGATCGATCCGGCAATATCGTCACCGGCACTCTGGAAACCGGTTTGGGTAATCGCCGTGTCACCTTCGTCCCCGATGCCTTGCTGCAACCCGGGGCCGCATACCGCATCGCCGTCAGTGAAGACATGCGCGACCGAGCGGGCAATCCGTTGGTCGGCGCCGTGGATATCCAGTTCACCACGGGGACCGAGCTCGATGAGCCGCCGCCCCAAATCGTCTCCGTAGACCCCGGCCACAATTCCGATCAGGTTCCCTTGGACATCCGGCCGAGCGTGGCTTTCAGTGAATCCGTCAACCCCTTGACTGTAGATGCGGGCAATATCTACCTGCGCTACGATCAAGGCGGCATCAACATTCCCGCCGACCTGACGCTTTCGGCCGATAACACCACGGTGACCCTGACGCCGGTCGAGAACCTGAAACCCGGCTTCGTTTACCGATTCTATGTCACCGACGTCGAAGATTTACCGGGTCAGACGGTCCTCGGCAGCGCCCACCGCGCCACCTTCACCACCACCGGCGAAATCGACGACCAACCGCCGACGGTTCAACTGGTCAGTCCGCCGGACGGCAGCAGCGGCGTACCCGTCAACGCGGTAATTGCGGCCAGGTTCGACGAACCTGTCCGTACGTCCGGTTTCCGTGATGATATGTTCACGGTTTCGGCAGGCGGGCCGCCGGTTTCGGGCAGCTACCAATTTTCCAACGACTATCGATCGATTGTTTTCACCCCGGACGGGCCGCTTGCAAGCGGAACGAGTTATACGGTTCAACTTGGCGGCATGACCGACTTCTCCGGTAATCCGGCGGCAGTAGTACAGACAAGTTTCACCACATCCGCTTCCAGCGTTGCCGACCAGACGGGGCCCGAGGTCGTATCCATCAGTCCGGCGCACCAGGAAACCGGGGTCGATCCGTTCACGCCGGTAGTGATCACCTTCAGTGAGGCCGTCGATCCGCTGAGAGTGAACCCCGTCCATCTGCCCATTACCGTGGAAGGAGTAAGCGGCAACCTGGCCGGTGAATACAGCACCGTCGGCGCCGTGGTGACCTTTACGCCGCGCCCGCCGGATGTCAGAACGCCGCCCCCCAATCGCCGCATACGCGTGATCGTGCATACCGGGGTCCGCGACCTCGCCGGGAACGGGGCCGTCTATTTCAGCAGTTGGTACGACACCGGCGGCGATCAGGACACCACCCCGCCCTTCGTGGTTTCCATGACCCCGGCGGACGGCAGCACCGGCATGGGTCCGTATCAGCATGTATCCCTGCTGATTTCCGAATCCTTGGACGCCGACACCATCAACAGCACGAACTTCCTCTTTTATGTGAACGGCCAGGCGCTGAGTACCGGTGTGGAGCGCTCGGTGGACAACCGCCGCGTGACCCTGCGGAGAAACTTGCCTGCCGACAGTGTCATCAACGTCATAGCAAGCAACGGGGCAACGGACCTCTCCGGGAATCCCTTGACTGAATTTTCCGGCTCTTTCACCACCGGTCCCGCGGCCGACTTCGATCGACCATCCGTATCCATTCAAATTCCGTCCGGTAATGCTCGAAACGTTCCAAGCGATACGGCCGTCACGCTGTATACATCGGAACCGCTCGATCCGGCCACGGTGTCGGGAGCCTTTTTCGTTTCGGAAAACGGCCGTTTGAAAGAGGGGTCGGTCAGCGTCACCGGCAACGGTCGCGCCCTGGTATTCGCGCCCACCAATCCGTTTCTGCCCGGGGCCGAAGTTCGCGTCTTCCTGGAAGAGACGGCGCTTGACCCGACCGGCAATACCGTTTACGCCTACCAGGGCATCTTCTATATCGCCGAGGAAGTGCGTTTCGATACGCCGCCGGTCCTGATCGACTACGTGGGCATGGACAACGGCGCGCCCGTCAATACCATTCTGGAAATAGCCTGGTCCAAACCCTTGGACCTCACAACCATCAGCGCCAATACGGTCAATTTTACCCAGGGTGGTTCCCTGGTGTCTTCAACCATCGGCACCACGGCCGGCGGGCGTCATATCCGCATTACTCCCAGGGACCCCTTGCTGCCCGAGACGACCTACAATGTACGCATTTTCAGCAATAGTATCTTCGATACAGACGGGAACCCGTTGCCCTCCTTCAATCGTTGGTTCACCACCGGTTCCGGGTCGGACTTGAATCCACCGGCGTTGACCCTTGTTTCTCCGCCGGACGGTTTCGAGGGTGCGAGCTTGAACAGCCGCATTCGCGTCCGTTTCGACGAGCCGGTGAACCGCCTGTCCGTGAACGGCGACAGTTTGCGACTACAGGCAGAAGGCAGCATCCCGGTCGATTTCGGCATTTCCTTCACCAACGACAATCTGGATGTCCTGGTTCAGCCGGTTGCCCCGCTTGCCCCCAATGCGCTCCATACAGTAACCCTTAGCGGCATTCGGGATATGGCCGGTTTGCCCTTGCCGGTCTCTACCTTCCAGTTCCTTACGGGCGATGATATCGACCTGACCCGGCCTTCCAGGGTTTCGACCAACCCGCCGAATAATGCGACCGATATTCCCCTATCGACCGCCGTTTCCGTTTTCGTGGACGAACCCCTTGATCCCGGCAGCCTGGATGCGAACTTCTACCTGTATGACGGCTTCATCCACCAAAGAGTTCCCGGGACCCGGCAACTGAGCGCGGACGGTCGAACAGCCTGGTTCATCCCCGATGCGCCGCTTGCGCCGGGACGAGATTTCGACCTGTACTATTACGAGTTGAGAGACCTGGCGGGTAACCAGTTGAGGAACTACGGGCGATTGGACTTCCGAACAGGTTTGCATTCTGACTTGGAGGCCCCCGAGGTGGTCGATGCCGGACCACCCGCCAACTTTGATATTCCCACCAACGCCTTGATCTTCTTGCGCTTCTCCGAGCCGGTCAAGCCGGAAACCCTGGATGTTTCCCTGGAAACCGATCAGCCCGTCTCGTTCTCTACCGCCTGGTCCGACGGTAATCGCGTGGTCAAATTACGACCGATCAGATTGCTGCCCGCGAACACAACCGTCAGCGCAACCCTGAGTAATATCCAAGACATATCCGGTAATGCGCTGACCACGCCCTACACCCTCAGCTTCAGCACCGAAACAGGTACAGAGTTGAACAATCCCAGAATTGTTCAGGCGGACCCAAGGGACAACAGTTACGGCGTACCGGTCAATGCAAAGATGCGGGTTTACTTCGACCAACCCGTCAGTTCGGCTTCCGTTCATCACAATCATGTCTACCTCTACCGCGGCGCCGACAGTAAACGCGTCCAGGCAAGTTTGAGCCTGTCCGCTGACGGTCGTGCGGTGACACTGACACCGAATGACTTATTGGAAACAGGCACCGATTATATTTTCAGGGTTTCGTCCCTGGAGAACCTGGCCGGTCGCGGTCTTAACAACAGCATCTACCACGACTTCACGACCGCGTTGGAAGAAGACCATACAAGCCCGTTCATCACCGCGGTCAATCCGCCGGACAATGCGACGGGCGTGCCACTGTCACTGAAACTTCGCTTTCGCTTCAATGAGGACATCTCGGTGGAGTCCTTGCATGGGAATACCGTGCTTCTGACCCCGGAGAGCGGTTCGCCCGTGACGGGCACACTTGGTTTTGGGTCCAATCGCGATCTCCTGGAATTCGATCCTCACCATGATTTGTTACCCGACACCAACTACAGTATCGGCATCGAGCGTGTGACCGATCTGGCCGGGAATCTCATGACGCCGTTTACCGCCGGTTTCACCACGGGCGGAACGACGGACACGGAGAGACCTCGGGTGACTTCTATCAGCCCGGTGGACGGCGCCGACGATGTCCCCCTGGAAACTCCGATCGTCATCACTTTCAGCGAGCCGGTCGACCCCACCCTGGTTACCCCGGGCACCATCAGGATCGACCTCCGTAACGATCCGGGTCTGGTGGTCGGTTCCTTCCAAGTCAGCGGCAACGTGGTGACCTTCACGCCCCAGCCGCCGCAAAACCGGAGACCTCCTGCCGGGAGTCAGGTCGATATCTACGTGTCGAGTTCGCTCCGCGACCTTGCCGGCAATTCGGCCGTTACCTTCTCCAGCAGTTACACAACCGGCGGCAACCCCGATGACCAGACGCCGTTCGTTGTTTCCGTCAGTCCCGTCGACGGCGCCGACGGCATTAATCGAGATCAGGATGTCATCCTGGTGTTTTCCGAATCGCTTCAAGCCCATACGGTCAACAACCGAAACTTGAACCTACTGGCCGACGGTACGGCTCTGCAGCCCTCCGTCATCCGTTCGCCGGACAGCCGCGTCATTACGCTACGCGATCGTTTACCCGAAAACAGCACGATCACGGTCGTCGCCACCGGCGACCTGCTGGACCAAACCGGTAACCGCCTGGAGCCCTTTACCGCTTCATTTACCACGGGACCCGCGTACGACAATACCCGGCCTCAAGTGGTCAGCGCGCGTCCGGCCGACCGTAGCAACCGGTTGAACCCGAATACGGGAATCACCTTTTTCCTCAATAAACCCCTTGACGAAAACACCCTGGCCGACGCTTTCCTGGTCACTGAAAACGGTGTCGCCAAGGCCGGCGACGCCCTGGTGACCGCGGCCGGTAAAGCGATTACCTTCCAAGCGGCAACACCCTATGCCTTCGGCGCGCGGATTCAGGTTTTCCTGACGGATGCAGCCCTGACCACGGAAGGCGAGCCCTTCCTAAACTACGATGTGGATTTCACGATACAACCCGATTCGGCATCGGAAAACCCCCATGTGATCGACAGTACCGGCATTTACAACGGCACTCCCCGCAATACGCGCCTACATGTCCGGTTCAACGAAACCCTGGACCCCGCTACGGTCAATGCGAACAACGTCATCCTGACCGACAGCGACCGCAATCAGGTTTTGAGCGCCGTTACCCTCATCGACGGCAGCGTCATTCGCCTGGAACCTCAAACCCTTCTGGAGTCCGAGGCATTCTACACTTTGGAGGTTACGCGCGATGTCCTCGATCTGCAGGGGAATGCGATCAATCGCTACGCCCGATCCTTCACCACGGGCGCCGACACCGACGAATCCGCGCCTGAGGTTATCCTGGTTTCCCCCATGGAAGGACTGAACGATCTGGGAATCAATGCCCTGGTCCGGGTGCGATTCAGCGAAGCGGTCGATCCGACCATGGTCAGCCTGGCTTCGCTGTCCCTGATCGACGCCTCCCGCAATCCCCTGCAAGATGCCTCAATCCAATTCGTGGAAGGCAACCGGGAAATCCTGGTAACACCGCATCTGCCGCTACAGCCCGGCACCGCCTACAATCTGGTCGTCAGCGGACTTGTCGACGGCGCCGGCAATCTTTCACCGGAGTTCACGACCGGCTTTACCACCGGCGAATTGCCCGATGTATCCCGTCCCGTTTACATCAACGGCAACCCGAGACCCAACGCCTCCGATGTGCCGATCAACTCGATCATCCAGGTGGGATTCAATGAACCGGTCGACCCGGGTTCCATCTTCGACAACGATTTTTATCTTTACCAAAGCGGTTTCGGTACGGTTGCGGGAACGCGCTCTATCAGCAATGACGGGCGTACGGTGACTTTTGTCCCCGAATCCGGTCTGGCCGCCGGTGAAGATTTCAGACTCTACTTCTATGATGTGCGCGATGTTGCGGGGAACCCCATTACAGGCACCACAAGTTTCCGTTTCTACACCGGATTCGACAACGACACAACCGGTCCCGAGGTGACGATGGTCAGTCCGCCCGACGGTTGGACCGATACGCCGCTGAACCCGCGTATCGCGATACAGTTCAACGAACCGATCCAAGCCGGCGGCTTGGAGGCCGTGACCTTGTCTTCCGGTGAAACCACGGCCGTGACCTATACTCTCAGTAACGGAAACCGTAAACTGACCCTGACCCCCAAGCGCCCGCTGGCCCCCGGTACAGCCTATACGTTGACGATCAACGGTCAACGGGATCTTGCCGGCAATGCCATGAGTCAACCCGTATCCACGGTATTCACCACGGCTGACGATGTCGACCTGCTGAGCCCGGTGCTTTCCTGGATAGACCCGGTATCGGGGGCCCGAGATGTCCCCACCAATGCTCGGGTTGCCCTGGTTTTCAATGAGGCGATGGACCCCACATCCATCCTGGCTACTCAGGTTTACATCCGGCATATCGACGCCGGCCGGAACCTGGAAACGGAACGGGTGTTCAGCGATGACTTGCGCCGGCTTTTGCTGATCCCGGCCCAATTGCTGATCCCGGCAAATCGTTACGAGGTCTATGTCACCGGCATAACCGATACGGCCGGCAACCCCCTGTCCGGGAACAGCTGGCGTACCACGTTTACGGTTGGTTTGAGCTCGGCCGATACCGCCCCGAACCTGATCGCCCTGAGCCCGCCGAACGGGGCGGTCAACGTGCCGGTCAACGCCTCGGTCAGGGCGCGCTTCGATCGCCCCGTCTCGACAGCCGTTGCCGGTGACGGCGCGCTGACACTTTCCGACGGCAACAGAGCTCCTGTCAGCGGTTCTCTGACCTTTAGCAATGACCGTCGCAGCGTAATCTTCCAACCCGATCAACCGCTCCTCACCAATACGGCCTACTCGTTTGAAGGCGCGGGCTTAACCGGTTTGGCCGGTAACATGATCGAAACCTTCGCCGGCAGCTTCACCACGATTGCCGACGATACGCCGGATACTACCCGACCCCGCGTTATCTCCTCAACCCCGGCCGACGATGCGACCGAGGTCAGCATCAATGCCCAAATCTCGCTGGTCTTCGACGAGCCGCTGGACCCGACCTCGGTGAATGCCGACAGCATGCGCATCACCGTTTCCGGCCAAAACGGAAACCTGCCCGGCGAGTACTCGGTTGCTGGCGCTAACGCGGTGTTCACGCCGTACGGCCTGTTGCCCGCCGACGCCCGCATCATCATCCAAGTCACCGGCAACGTTCGCGATCTGGCCGGCAACGGGTCCTACTCTTTCAACGCCGATTTCTACACGGCAAACGAACTGGATACGACGCCGCCCAATGTCCTTTCGATGACGCCCGCCGACGGATCGACCGGTATCGCGGTCAACCAGGTGGTCACCCTGACCTTCGATGAACCGCTCCGTTCCAGCACCATCGGTACCGAAGCCCTGGCCTTATTTGCCGGTGGCGAAAAGCTGTCTGCCACCGTCAGCCGATCGGCCGATAATCGCACGGTGACTCTAGGCGCCGACTTCCCACCGCACAGCACGGTGACCGTGGCCGCGACCTCTATGCTGACTGATTTGGCCGGCAATCCCCTGCCCGATTTTACCGGCAGTTTCCAAACGGGACCGGGCTTCGATAATAATCGACCGAGCGTCAACAATACCCGACCCGCCGGTGGTGCCGGCCAGGTCGACCCCGCGAGCCAGATCGTCGTCTTCATCAATGAACCGCTGGATGCATCCAGTATCCCCGGCGCCGTATTCGTCACCCAGGACGGCGTTGTGGTTGCCGGCACCGTTTTGGTTGAAGGCGAGGGCCGGATGGTTCGCTTCATTCCCGATCAACCGTTTGCTTATGATGCTTCGATTCAAATCACCCTTACCGACAATGCTACCGACCTCCAAGGTAATGCGCTGTACACCTACCAGAGCAGCTTCCGCACGCGTCCCGACCCGGCCGGAGAGCAGCCGCGCCTTATCGATACCTCAGGATTCAACGACCCCGTGCGTTTGGACGTGATCTTCGAGTTGGGTTTTGACAAACCCTTGGACCCCGCAACCGTAACCGGCGAGTATATTCGCCTTTACGACCAAACCCTCGGTGAAACGAAAGCCGCAAGTGTGACCCTTGTCGCTTCCGGTCGGGTGATCAGGTTGGCGCCCGATACGCCTTTGGTTTCCGACAATTATTATCGTTTCCGTATCGACGGCAACGTGGTTCTCGATTTGGACGGTAATGCAATTTCTTCTTACAACGACTACTTCTACGCCGGAACCGAATCCGGCCTTCCCCTTCCCGGCATCGACCTGGTTTCACCACCCGACGGCTTCGGGAATGTCAGCATGAATACCCGCATGCAACTGGTCTTCGACGCCCCGGTCAACCCGCTTTCCGTCAACCCCGACACCATAACCCTTACCGCCGGCCGAACCGTGCTGGGAGAAAAAGATTTCTCTTTCAGCGACGGGGACAGGCGCGTGTTGATAACGCCCCATATTCCCCTGGTTGCCGAGACCACCTATACCCTGACCGCATCGGGACTTACCGATTTGGCGGGCACAGCCCTACCCGATTTCACCACCACGTTCACCACCGGCTCAACCGTCGATACGGTTCGCGCCAATATCGTCGACACCCTGCCGAGAAACAGAGAGCAGAAGGTCCCGGTGAATACCGTCCTGACAGCACTGTTCGATGAACCCGTCGATCCCACCCTTAACGCCATGGTCCTGTATGATTACACCGCCGGCAGTAACGTTGCGGGTACCGTGATCCTGAGCCCTGACAGCATGCAGGTTCGGTTTGTACCGGACAGTCCTCTTGGCGCGGGCCACGAGTACTCTATGCAGGTCGGACACAACAGCAGGGACCTGGCCGGCAATTACGTCAACGGTAGGAACTTTAGCTTCACTACCGATTTCTCTGCCGACGACACGCCGCCTACCGTGACCCGAGTCAGTCCCGCCGACGCCATGACCAACGTCCCCACCAACAGCCGCATTACGATTCGGTTCGACGAAACCATTTCGGCTTTTTCCCTGGGAGGCGTTTCCCTTTCAACCGGGGGCAGCCCGGTGGATCTGATCCGACGCAAAGACGATGCGTCCTTGCTTACCTTGATTCCCAAGATCCCGCTTACTCCCACCGCGACCTACACCTTGCGAGTAGAGGGTGTTCAGGATCTCAGCGGAAACGAAATGGCGACGGCTCATGTGACGCAATTTACCACGGCCGCGGGCGTGGACCTTACCCGACCCTCCATCAGCTTTTCCGACCCGGCCGGCAATGCGGTGGATGTACCCTTGGATACTTTGATTCACCTGCGTTTTTCAGAACGGATCGATCCCAACAATATCACCTCGGATAACTGTTACCTGACCCATGCGAACAGTGGTCGTCGGGTGGCGGTTACTTATGTTTTCCCAGCCGACAGAAAGGCGGTCTCCCTGATTCCCAACGAACCCTTGGGGGCCGGGCAGGAATATTACGTCAGACTTAGCTCGACGACGGACCTGACGGGCCAGTCCTCAACGAACTCTTGGTATACCTATTTCACCACGGGCTTATCCGAAGACGATACCTCGCCGACCGTACTTGCGGTCAGCCCGCCGAACGGTGCAACCGGTGTTCCAGTCAACGCCCCGATACTGGTTCGTTTTGACGAACCGATGAGTGCGAACGCCGTCGACACCTCCACCGTATCATTGCATCGAGGCGGATCTGCATTGGATTGGACCTGGACCCTCACGGACAACAGGACCCTGCTCACCGTCAACCCGGTTGATCCGCTGCCCGTTTCGGCCTCGATTTCACTGGACCTGACCGGCTTGACAGACCTGTCCGGCAACGAACTCACCTTCCAAAGCGGATTCACCACCGGCGCCGATAGTGAAGCGGACCTTACCCGTCCTTCCGTAACCTCAGTCAGCCCCGCAAACGATGCCGTCGATGTTCCACCCGCCACGCCGATCGTTTTGACCTTCAGTGAAGTCATCGACCCGACCAGCGTGACACGGAACACCGTTCGTATCTACAACGCCTCCATCGACTACCTGGCCGGCGCCTACAGCGTCAACGGCGCCGTGGTTACCTTTACGCCCAAACCCAATGACAACCGCACTCCTGTTCCGCAATCGAGGGTCAATATCCGGGTTTCTTCGGTACGAGATCTCGCCGGTAACTCGGTCTCTACCTTCTACAGCGACTACACTACCGGCGGCGAGGCGGATACCATACGGCCCCGCGTAACCTCCGTATCCCCGATCGACGGTTCCCAGGGTCTGGGCCCGGACACCCGGGTCGTGCTGACCTTCTCGGAAGCTCTTGAATACGGGACCATCGGCACCGGTTCGATCAGACTGTTCGCCGACGGGGAGGCCGTCTCTACCTCCCTGAGCCGGCAGAGGGATAACCGAAGCGTCATCATTACCTCCTCCAACCTGCCGAGTGACAGCCTGATCGATGTGGTCGCCACGGACGGCTTGACGGACCATGCCGGCAATCCGCTGATCCCATTCAGCAGTAGTTTCCGCACGGCGCCCGCCGCCGACGAAAGCCGTCCCTCGGTGATCAGACAGCGCCCCGCCGCGGGCGCAAACAATGTAGCGCCGGATGCGACGGTGACCCTGTTCACCAACGAGGCACTGGACCCGAACAGTTTGCCCGGCGGTATTTTCGCGACTCAAAACGGCGAAGTGATTGCCGGTCAGGTTACGTTGAGCCCGGACGGACGCGCGGTCACCTTCCTACCCGATCAACCCTTTGCCTTCGGCGCCTCAATTCGTGCGTTCTTCACCGAGGATGTGCACGATCTCTCCGGGAACCGGGCTTACGCCTACAACCAGGTTTTCCGCATCGCCACCGACCCGCTCAACGAGGCTCCCTACCTGGTGGATGTCACCGGGGTTTCCGGGGCGGCGCTCAATACCGTGATTCGAATCGGTTACAGTGAGCCCCTCGATGCCGCCGGCGTCACCACCGATAACGTGATCTTGCGCCGTTCCTCTACCGGAACGGACCACCCGGTTCGCGTCGACCTGGTTGACGGCTCTACCGTCATTCGCATGCGTTTGGAGTCACCGCTGGAAGCGCAAAGTTCGTATCGAGTGATCATCCCCGAGAGCACCGTTTTCGACCTTCAGGGCGAAGCGGTGCCCGCACTTAGCTATTACTTCAGCACAAGTACGGAAATCGACAGCGCCGTGCCCGTGATCGAACATTTCTCCCCGCCCGCCGGGTTTAGCAACATCAGCCTGAATGCCCTGGTCCGTATCCGATTCAGCGAGCGGATGAATCGCCTCACCTTCAATGAGAGCAGTGTGTCTCTGGTTCCCGACGGAGGGTCGGCGCTACCGTTGTCCATTGCCTTCGAGGACGGAGACCGCGAGGTCATCCTGACGCCGCAAACCTCCCTGCCGCCGCAAACCCTTTTCGAAGTGACCCTTGACGGCGTGACCGACCGGGCCGGTAATGCCGTGGTCAGCACGACCCGACAATTCACCACGGGGGATGCCTTGGACACGACACCGCCGGACGTTCTATCCACCAATCCGGTTGACAACAATACCGATGTACCCGTTAACACGCCTGTCATCGCCGTGTTCAACGAACCCATCGATCCCGGCACCCTGGAGAATCATGTCTATATCTATGACCGAAGCACCAACCAAAGGGTCGATGTCACGCTCTCCATCTCGCCTGATGCGCGGACTCTGACCCTTGTGCCCACGCAACTGCTCACGGCGGAAACGTCCTACTACCTCTACCTGGACGACCTGCTTGACCTGTCCGGGAATCGGTTGCCCTACCATCGGATCGACTTCACGACCTCCAATGCGGTAGACCTTTCCGATCCTAACGTGATCCGCATCAGCCCGGAAGACGGTGCGACCGGTCTGCCGATCAATACACGCATTTCCGTCATGTTCAGCGAACCGATACGCCAAACGGATTTGGAAGAGATTGAACTTGCAGTTGGCGGCCTGCCGGTGCCCGTGGAACGCGGTCTGATCGACGGACGACGTTTAGCGATAGTGCGCCCCCTGGTTCTCCTGGACCCCGCGACCGATTACCGCCTAGATGTGGGCATCATGCGGGACACGGCCGGAAACTCCTTACCCGCTCCGATATCCGCCGTGTTTACCTCCGGCTCCGGCGCGGATTTGGTACGGCCTTTCACAACCGTGGTCGACCCCGAATGGGGGGCTTCCGCGGTTCCCACCAACAGCTTGATCTACCTCGGTTTCTCCGAACCGATCGATCCCAACGCAATCCGCGACGATACTTTCTACTTATGGCATTCAGAAAGCGGCAGGACACCCACCACCATCACCTTGCCCTCCGACCGGCGCGGCGCCTTCCTGTTCCCCCTGGATCCGCTTGATCCGAACACCCGCTACGACGTCTATGCAACCGAGATCACCGATCTCGCCGGCAATCCCATGACGGGTAGTTCTCGGGTCACCTACTTCGTGACGGAAACAGGAGCGGCAACCGGACCAATGACCGTCACGACGACAACCCCGACTGACGGCGCAACCGGAATCGCGGTGAATAGCGCATTGACCCTGCAATGCGACAGAAGTATAGCCGCCTCGAGTCTGAGTCCTGACGCGGTCCGTCTTTCCACCGCCGGCAATACAGTCGACGGTGATCTGTCCTTCGGAGGAAATCGCTCGATCCTGGTCTTTACTCCGTCGGCTCCCCTTCAGCCCGGCACGACCTACACCTTGGAAATCCAATCTCTCTACGACCTGGCGAACAATACCGTCACCCCGATCGCCATTACCTTTACCACGGCATTGAATCCTTAGGGTTCTCTCGTCGAACCATCTTAAACCGAATCCCGGCGACGCCTACGGCGCGCCGGCTCCCGAGGGAGGTTTTTACTCCTGGTGTCATGATTTGTGTGGTTATTTGTCCACGGTGAAAAAGGTCAGTTGAGGGCCCCGGAACCCTGCCCATTGCTTCCCGCTCAGGTGTTGGGCGAAGGCGACATCGCCCATGGGACCGCAGGTCAGCTTGACCGTGCGGCGCGACCTGGTTTTGGGGTCCATGATCTGGAGAATGCGGTAATCGCCCGCCACCGTGTTCTCCGTCATGACAAAGCCCAATTCGTCGCTTGCGGTGACCCCGGCCAGGGTGGGTAGACTGAAATCTTGCCGGGTTTCGGCCGCTCTTTGCAGTTCGGCAGGGTAACTCCTGGGGTCGGCCATTTCCAGTTTGCCCAGGTCCCAGATTTCGCCCTCGGCCAGGTTGAGCACGGCGTAGTAGATGGTTTTCTTGAGGCTGAGAGTGGTGTAGATGATGGCGAAATCACCCGTGCGCGCCATCTGGCAATAGCGCCAGGGACAGCGGTCGCTCTCGTCCTCGGCCATCAAAGGGATGATTTCAGTATTGCCGCCATGCCGCCAGGTGAGGGTGACGCTCGATACGTCGCGAGGGTGGGCCCCGCTCAGTTCGATGTTGTTCTTGGCATCCACATAGGTCAGGGTTCCGGTGTTGATGCTCGAATTGATCAACTGCCCCGCGCGGTCGAACGATTCGATGCGACGGCCCGAATCGTGGTACAGCTTCACCTGCCCTTCCTGCACGGTCAGGTTGCGGAAGATGGGATCGAATTTGCCCGGCGCCTTGCCCTTGCCGCCCGCAATGGCCAGGGCTTGTCCCTCGGTGCTGATGAACCAGAGTTGATAGGCGCCGTCCAGTATGAAGAGGCGATCGTCGTCGCGCACCATGGCCACCGGCGGGGCAAACCGCGCCGAACCATAACCGCTGACGTTCGGGCCGAGGCCGGTAACGCGAAGCTGTTCCATATCGGCGACCCAAAGAAAGGTAAGCATCCATATCATCACGGCGAACTCCTCCGATAAGCAAAGACGGCATCGCGGCCGTCCCGGATCAAGGCATGAAAGATTTTAGCCTGAGTGAAGCCGGCCGGCCAAATCATTTCCCTTAAGAAAAGCCCGCGCGAGGGGGGCGAGGCTTTGTTATAATGAACCGGTCTTTCCGGGTAAGGTCTAGCTTGGTGTTCTGCACCGTGAGCGGCGTTGCGCCGTTCGAGAATTTTCCTGACATTACAGCACAAGGAAGACTGTTTCAGATCCCGCTTCGGAATAGGTGTTCCCTACCCTACGGCGGTCTGGAGCAACCCCGCCGATCGTGGTTCCGCCGTAGGGTAGGGAACACCTATTCCGGCGGGATCGGTGAGTCTTCCATTGTCCCCGGTCTAGAAGTAGACGAAACCCGCGGGCCGCTCGAAAGAGCGGCCTTCTCATTTTGCGCGTTGCCGCGGACGGTTTCCGGTGGAAGAACCTCAACCTTCATTGACCCCTCACGTGATCCGGGTATAATACCCAAGCCCTGAACGGGCATCACCCGCAATGTAAGGACAAGCTGTTGTTTGAAGGTTCCGAGAAGAAAGTTGAGATCGTGGTAGATGACTCCGCGGGCTCCCTTCGCGCCGCGCATATTCCCTGGGGGAAGGTGGTAGCTCGCGCAAACGCCTCTATCCTTTCCAAGATCAGCAGCCGGGAACTGGACGCCTACCTGCTCAGCGAGTCCAGCCTGTTCGTCTATGACAACGCCGCGATTATGATCACCTGCGGAACCACCACCTTGATCGACGCCGTCAGCGAGATCCTGAACTTCGTCCCCGCGGAAGCCGTGCGCCTGCTGACGTACGAACGCAAGAACGAGATCGACCCGGACGCCCAACCCACCAGTTTCGACGACGATGTGGCCCGGCTGAACACGAAATTACCCGGTGAAACCATACTTTTCGGCGATCCGCACGGTAACCATGTCCGCCTGTTCCACTACCGGCGCGCCGATTTCACCGCGCCCGGCGATGACATCACTCTGGAAATCCTGATGCACGACCTGGGTCCCGCCACGCGAAACCTGTTCCACATCGAAAACGGGCGCGAGGGCATTCAGGCGCAAACCGGTTTATACCATTTGTTCCCCGGCTTTACCTGTGACGATTTCGTATTCGATCCGGTGGGCTATTCCTTCAACGGCATCGGGCCGGACGCCTATTCCACCTTCCACGTCACGCCGGAACAGGAATGCTCCTACGCCAGCCTGGAAACCAACTTCCAGTTTGCCGACGAGGAGGCCGTGAACCGCACCATTCAAAAGGTGCTGGATATTTTCCAACCCGCCTCGGCCTCCATTCTCCTGTTCCAAAGCCACGGTTTCAATCCGGCCTTGCCCGACGCCTACCGACTCGACCGCGACGAGCCCGCCGCACTCTACGGCTACGACATCATCTTCCGCAATATCCTGAGAAACGCTTAGAGGGGAAACACCATGACGCAAGATATGAACCTTTGGATTTCCGAACACCACGAGGATTACCTGATCCAGCAGTATCGGGTTGAAAAGACCATCTTCTCGGGCAGGAGCGATTTCCAAAAAGTGGACGTAGTGGAAACCCGCGGCCACGGTAAGGTGTTGTTCATCGACGGCCTGACCATGATTTCGGAGCGCGATGAGTTCGTCTACCACGACATGATTGCGCATGTGCCCCTGTTCGTGCACCCCGACCCCAAGCGGGTCCTGGTGATCGGCGGCGGCGACGGCGGCACCGCTCGCGAGGTGCTGCGCCACACCACGGTGGAACGCGCCGTCATGGTGGAAATCGACGGTGTGGTAGTGAACGCCTGTAAGAAGTACATCCCGCAAACCAGTTGCGCCCTGGAAGACCCGCGCCTGGACCTGCGCATCGACGACGGCGTCAGGTTCATGGCCGAAACCGACGAACTCTTCGACGTGGTCATCGTGGACTCCACCGATCCCATCGGCCCCGCCGCGCCGCTCTTCGGCGAAGAATTCTATCGCAATGTCCACCGGGTTCTGGACGAGGACGGTATCGCGGTGGCCCAAGGCGAGTCCAGCTTCTACATGGTGGATGAACAGAAGAGCATCTTGAAATCGGCCCGCGCCGTCTTCCCCAAACTGCATCTTTACAACTACAGCAATCTCACCTACCCTGGCGGCTTGTGGAGCTTTATGTTCGCTTCCAAGGGGTTGTGCCCGATCAAGGATTTCGACCCGGCCCGCGTCAAGGCATCCGGTCTCAAGTTCCGCTACTACAATCCTGCCCTGCACCAGGCCTCCTTTTGCCTGGCTCAGTTTCAACTGGACCTGTTGCAAGACTTGTTGACTGAATTGGATGTCTTCGCTTCCTAGCATCCATCCGGTGAGCTTATCCGGCCTTAATTTACGCTTTAGTTTAATGTAGTGATCATCGTTCACATCCAAGGACCCCGCTACAGACTACCCACCTCCACCTTCCCGATGAATTCCGTATTTTTCGCGCCAGGCACCCGCTTGGAGGACAAACACTGAAGGTTTTCAGCCACATTAAGCGCAACGGTGTCCCATTTTACGTGCTCGTTTTGCCCGATGGGACAAAGTCCCATATTCCGGTCGAATGGATCTTCGCACAAGAGCCGCCGCCACATCTCCTTCCCATGCGCAACACTCGGTAGAGATGACTGGTTAGGTCTTTTCTCACGGAGACTTTCACCCTGCCAGGTATGCCAAGCTTGCCTTGGCGCTCTCTGTGAAGATCAGCGCGATCCGCGGCTTTATTTTTTCTATCGTTCCCGGCCGGAGCCAGGTTTCTCGAAGGCCGGCCCACTGGCTTTGTCAAACCATTGGTTTCTCATGTATTTCGTGACCTGCGATTGCCCTTTATTACCATACCGTCAAAGTTTTACAACCCTCTCACTTCTCCCGCGGGTTATGATGGAGCCTGCATTGGGGAATTCCTCTCCAAGGGGATTCCCTGATCATGTCAGGGTGCCGTCTCGAAGCCTGGATCGGGCTGAGGATGGATGACATGAAACCGGGTACCAGACTGCTATATTGGACGTGGTGTTTTGTCTACCTCGCTTACTGTGCGCAGGCGGCCAGGTTCTTTGTACCCGTGGTGGACTCCTCCGACAGTTGCGCGGCCGTTTGTGCAACACATGTCTGCGGGTGCAGCATGGACGAGGACAATTCCCGCGTGTGCTGTTGCGGTCCGGTTTCGGTGAGTCATGAGGGAGAAGACCATCCGCGCGGCGAAAGTCTGGTCATGTGCGGCGATCCCGCCGTACCCTTTACCGCGCCCTCCCCGCCGGCGCCCCATGTTCCGCCCCTGTTTGATGATTTCGGGGACACGCACCTGCCGTTTCGCTTCGACCCTCCCGAAAACCTGAAGGCCCCGCCGGGGTGCTACGGCGCTCTCGAAAAAGTCCCCATCGGTCTCCAAGCGCCCAACTTAACCTGATGCAACGGATGCGAGACGCCCGCGCGGGCTTCCGCATGCCTTTTCGTGCCGTTTAACACGAGCCTCAAGCGCCCGTGCTTTCACGGGCCGCGGTTTGTTGAGGATATTTGGAGGAACTTATGCTGTTCTACAGGAAGAACACGGCTTTCGGCATGGGCAAGGTCCTGAGCCTGCTCATTTTGTCGGTAAGCGCGGGCCTTGGTATGTTTGCCGGGGAAACCGCTGTATTGAGTGGAAAAGTGACGGATAAGGAAGGCAACGGCCTGCCTGGATTGGAAGTACGCGTCGGCGAGAAGGGACCTTTCGCGATCACCGACCTCAAGGGACGTTATCGTGTGCCCGGTCTTCAGCCCGGCAACTATACGGTGACCGTCCGGTGGTTGGGCAAGGCCGTCGGTAGTAAAGAAGTGGTTATCGACCGGGGCGGGGAATCGGTTCAAGACCTGAAAGTCAATCGGATACCCTCGGTTCATCAAGACCTGTTGGTGACGACGACGCGAACCGACAGTATCGCCCTGGCCAACTTGTCGGAGACGCGGATGCAACGTATTCGCGCCAATGTCACCGGCGAATTGCTGCGCGAAATTACCGGCGTCGATGCGGTTCGTCGCGGACCGATCGGCCTGGACCCGGTGGTTCGCGGCCTCAGGGAAACCGAGGTCGGCATTTACGTGGACGGCGGCCGTATCTTCCCCGGCGGTCCGGGACGCATGGATTCCGGCCTGAGCCATTTGGACCCGAGCGCGGTCAATCTACTCCAGGTGGTCAAGGGACCTTACGCGCTGACCTGGGGCGCCGGTAACCTGAGCGCCGTCCGCGCCGAGACCATGAACCCGGCCTTGTTGGCTTCGGGCAATATCGGCGGCAGTTTGACGACTGCCTACCACGACAATATCGAGGCGGCCCACCTCTCGGCGGAGACCCACGGCCGCCGGGACCGGTTTTCCTGGTTTGTCCACGGCGTCACCAGGGAATCGGGTGATTACGAGGACGGTGACGGCAACCTGGTTCCCGGCGACATGAAGACGTCGGAACTGCGTACCAGGTTCGCTTTCGAAACCGGTCCGCGCGGCCTGTTGACCTTGTCGGCCGCTCGCCAGGAACAGGATGATATGGACTATCCGGGCCGATTGCTGGATGCGGAATACTTCGATGTGGATCAATACGCCTTGACCTGGGAATACACCGGCGAAGGCCTGGTGCGCGCCTTCCAGGCCCGGGTCTATGACAACAGGGTGGACCACGGCATGAACAACGACCTGAAACCTACCGGGCAACCCAATCCCAACCGAATGCCGCCTTTCGCCATGGATGTCAATGTAGAAACGAGTTCCGACACCCTCGGCGGTCGCTTTGCCTTCGACCTGGCCCCGAGCGCCGATCTTCAGATGGAAGTGGGCGCCGATTTCTATCGCGCCGACCGGAACGCCCTGCGCACCATTGCCCGGCGCGATACGGGCATGGTGATGTTCGTCGACAGCATGTGGCCCGAGGCGCGCATCGACGACCTGGGCCTTTTCGTGCAGGTCGAAACGCCGATCGCCCAAGACCTGGTCTTCAGCGGGGCTCTGCGCTTCGATTCGGTGGACGCGAGCACCGGTGAAGTCAGCGATTTCTTCCGGGAAAACGCCGGGACCGACACGGCCGATTCCGAGAGTAATCTCAGCGGCTCGGTCACCTTGTCCCGTCGGCTGAACGATCGCTGGACCCTGACCGGCGGCCTGGGTTCGGTGGTGCGCACCGCCGACGCCACCGAACGCTACTCGGACCGCATCCCCTCGGCCAAGGCCCAGATGAGCGCCGAGTTCATGGGTAATCCCGATCTGGAACCGGAACGGAGTAACCAGGCCGACCTGTGGCTTGAAGGCGCGTTCTCCAGGTTTTCCGTCAACCTGAGTTTGTTTGCCCGCGAAATCCAGGACTATATAACCATCGAGGCCACCGACCTGCCCAAGCGCTTACCCCTGAGCCCGGACACGGTTTTCCGCTATATCAACGGCGACGCCTCCTTCCACGGCGCCGAACTGACGCTAAGCGGCAGAAGCGGTCGGAACTGGTGGTACGATGTCAGCGGCAGCTACCTCTACGGCGAGGACGATGAACTGAATGAACCGGTCATCGGCATTGCGCCCACGCGTTTCGATGTGGGCCTGCGTTACGCGCCCGGCGACGGAAGGCACAGCGCCGGCTTGTCCGTAACCGATGTCGGCAGCCAGGACCGGGTTGCCGTTTCTCGCGGCGAAACGCCGACCGACGGGTACACCACGGTCAACCTTCTCTATCACCTCAACCTGGCTTCCAAGTTCTTCCTGAGGCTGGGCGCGGCCAACGTGACGGACGAGGCTTACGTCAACCATCTCAACGCCAAAAATCCCTTCACCGGGATGCAAATCGCGGAACCGGGCCGCGTGTTCCACTGCGACTTGCAGTACCGCTTCTAAAAACAACGAAGGGGCGCCCGGGGCGCCCCTTCGTCAACTGTTCATTTCGGCGTTCCTATTTTTTGACGAACTCCATCAACACCTGCCGATCGGGATTGGGTACGATCTTTTTGGCTTTGGCGGCCAGTTTCACCCGGGCGGTGTTGCCCTCGGCGCGAACCAGGACACGGCCGGTTACGTTCTGGTCCTTGCTACCCATTTCGAAGAGGACCGGGGCCAGCAGCGTGACGCCGGTTTCCTCGGCTTGGGCCTGGAAGGTGAATTCGGCGATCCACTCGCCGTTTTCCTCGAATTGGCGAACCTCGTAACGAGTCTCGGGCCGACCGCCTTTTTGGATCAGGAAGTCGTTGAAGAAACCGGTCCAGTCCTTGCCGCTTTGCAGGTTGAAAACCCGCAGGAAGTGGTAGGTGGACACATTCTTGTTGGCGAATTGGGTTTGGAAGTTCTTCAGCGCCCCGAAAAAGGCTTCGTCGCCCATCATGTAGCGCAAGGTGTGCAGGACGTAGGGGCCCTTGGCGTAATAGGCGCCGCCGCCGGCGCGGCCCAGGCGGGAGTAGCCCATGGCCACGGGGCCCAGGTTCACCTGTTTTGGGTTTTCGTAGAGGTACTTCAGGCGCATGTCCCAGTTATCCAATTCGTCGTCGCGGCCTTCCTCTCCCTTCCAGGCCTGCATGAACAGCATGGAACTGTACTGGGCGAAGGACTCGCTGAACCATTGAGATTCAGGCGCGTTCCAACCCAGTTTATGGCCCCACCACTCGTGAGCGATTTCATGAGCCAGGAAGTGATTGAGGAAGAATGCGGGCTTGCGATAATACTCGGCCAGACGCGCCTGGGTCCAAAAAGCTTCACCGGTAATCTGCACCAGGCCCGGGGGCGCCTGGGCGAAACCGACTCCCGGGAACATTTGCGCCAGATCCAACTCCTCATACGGGTAGGGGCCGAACAGGCTTTCGTAATAGCGAATCACCTCGCGGCTGATTTGCAGGATCTCCTTGCGCTTCTTGCGTTCCGTATGGGCCGTGTAGACATGAATGGCGGGCCGCGTGCTTGTGTCGCTGTCGAAACCGTACTCGCCGATGATCAGCGAGGCCATGTTGATCAGCGTCTTTTCCTCGGAATGGACCCAGTTATAGCCGTCTTCCTTCCAACGCTGCACCGTGGTGCCGCTGGTTACGGGCATATAGGGCGCCTTGGTGCCCACCTTCCAATTCATGGTGTAGCGGTCCATAAAGCCGTATTGGGGAAACCAGGGGAAGGTGCTGAGAATGGTCACGAACTCGCTCACGCCTTGAAAGGTGGTGCAGGCATTGATGGAATGGTAGCTGATCTCCAGGCGGTAGGTTTGCCCCTTCTTGAAACCGCCGGGGTTGCTCATGAACAACTCACCGTCATAGTGAACATAAGTCAGCGGTGTGCGTTGCTCGCCGTTTACCAGTACGACTTCCTTGATCTCCTGCTTGACCTGTTTACTCCGAACCTTGCGGAACTTGTTGCGGCCGCCGATGAAGTCGAAACAAACCGCGTTGAGATCGACCAGGGCGGTGAAATCCACGGCGACGGTGGCGTCGAAGTTCAGGCTCTTGGGCACTTTCATGGTCATGTCGTAGTGCCGAATGTCCAGCACCTTCTTTTCCTCGACGGCGGCATGGATGGGCGTGGGGTGTTCATTGGCGCGATCGTATTGAGCCCAGCAGCGAACGGGCGGCGGCTTCTCCTCGGTATGGCTCCACAACGAGATCTCGCGGCGGTCCCAGTCGGAGTACTTCAGGATCATGTTGCCCCACCTGGGCGTTTTGAAGGCAAAGATCAACTCGCGGCCGAATGCATCGGGATCGGCGCTCTTTTCCATGTAGCGCATGACCTGGCTGCCGAAATGACTATTGACGGCCTTGTTCAAGCGATCCCAGGCGCCCAGGCTGCCCACTTTGGCAACGGTTGCGTCACCGGCGGCATAGGCATTGATCATGGGCAGGATGTCGGAGGTAGCCCGCACGTAGACGTCGGTCAGATCCAACTCAATTTCACTAACTTCCCTGGCCATGATGCGCGAGTGGTTGCGCAACTGTTGGATCTCGGTGAAGTCAATGGGTTTGTAGACAAATCGGGCCTTGCCTTTAAACAGGCCGCCCAGCGATCCGGTTCCCTTCAGGGCGGGATAGAAAACTCCGTCTTCCATATGCAACTTGATCACGCCGTAGTCCACGTCCAGGTTTTTGACATAAACGGCGGCGCCCTGATTCAAGGACATATTGTTGTAGTTCGATACGGCCTGTTCGTGAGAGGCATTATCACTGTCCGCCGAAAGGGCAAGCAGTGTCATAAGAAAAAACATCATGGTCCGGTACTCCTGGTATAGCGACGCAAACGCCGCGGATCACATGGTCGCCGGTAGTTCAGGCCGGATCGATGATGGATGGAAGTCATGTCATGGCAGCACATGAGGCCGGGCGACCGGGGCGCATGGCAAATCTTACGCGTTCCATCAGACAAAACGGGATTGCGTAACGGTTCGGCTCATTGAACCCCGAAAACCCGGGCATTATACACCCTGGGACTCGCTTCGGCCTATAGTTTCCACGGGGCGCGCATACGAAGCCCTGTTTGTCGGGCATTGGCGGGACCGCCGTTCGTGTCGTCACAGAAAGCAATCGTGCTTTTATAAAAGGAACCATTACAATAACCGAGGGATGACCTTTTCAGCTTGACCATGGATTTCACACAACCTATATTTAAACCATACCCTGATTAAATCGATTCATCCCATTACTCAACGACTTTCTCCCCAACAAGAGACTGGGTTTACTTACGCCGCATATGCCCCCAACAAGGCCTCCCTTTGCCTTTTGAGCGGCATCAATACGCCACCATACTTATCCTCCACCAACCAGGCCATAAGAAGAGTCCCTGTCAAAGCCCGACACCGGATTCCAACCGATCCGTTATCGGAACGGACCGAGCCGCATTAAGATGAGGAGAAATCATGAAGACCAAACACGGGCTTCTGGTCGCGCTGAGTCTTGCCTTGTTCCCCTTATGTTTACTCAGCGGAGACGAAAGAGCCGAATTGCAGAAAACAACGCGGGCAGCTTTGCCCGGTTCTTCCTTTACCATCACAAATGACGAGGTAGCCTATAACAACCAGGGCATTGGTTACACCGACTCGACCCATCAGTTCGACTTCCACTCCAACGGCGAGGGCGTCGACAATATCGAACTTACCTTCTTCGACCCGAACGGTGTTTCGATCGTGAGCTATACTGCCCTGTTCACGGATTACACCGACCTGAACTACACCAAGGTTACCGATGCCTCGGGCACCTGGCACAACTTCTCCTGGGTTCGCGGCGGTAACTTCGATGTATTCGACAATGAACCCATGCTTGAAATCTTGTTGCGGAACACGGATTGCCGGGCTTCGACCGATGTCTTGACCCTTGCAATCCAGGACAATTCCGCCGAGAGCATGCTCAACGTATTCAATACCGAAACCATGGGTATCCGCACGCCGGACATTACCACCGACGGCGAACGATCCTACCTGACTCCGGTGGCCGACATGACGCTCTGGTCGGAAGGTATGACCGCTAACGGAGTGGTTGCCGGCGGCTGCGTGGGTTGCGATGTCACGGTCGATCTGAACCTTCGCGATCTGACCTTCGGCTATGACAGTTTCGAGGTGACGGTTTGTTTCGATGACGAGCTGAACTTCCAATCGTTTACCCGAACGATCAGCTTCTCCTACAACGGCTATGTCACGAGTCAAACCGATACCTGTATCACCATTACAAGCCTCGGCTTCACCTTTGCCGACTCTCCACCCCGCCATTGGGTGCTGTTCGGGCAACTCAATTTCACCATCGACCCCGCCGCAACGGCCGGCAGCCTATATGAGGTCCGGATAGACGCCGCGGAATTCGATACGAACTGTACGGCCTTCGGCGGGTATATCGACCCGCCCGATGCGGAGAAAGTCTATGTTGAGGCCGAGCCGGACATGGCTACCTGGAAGGTGGACAGCAATAACTTCTGTTCAAGTTCAGGGCTGCAAACCCTGGACTTCTTCATCAAGACCAACGCCCCGATTACGACCGGCTCGGAGACGGGGAAAATCAATGCTTCTTTCTCCATCGACACATCCGCACTCGGCTTCACCACGGTGACGGGCGTGAACTCCGGCAGCTACGGCGGCGGCACCATTTACTGGCGCCTGGTAGAGAACCCGGACGAACCCGGCCTGGTCACCATCGAAGAGGACCCGCAAAGGACCTCCACCGTCGACATAAGCCCGGGTGACGATTTCCAGAAGATAGGTGAACTGGTCATCGACGTGGGTTCGACCGTGGGAACCGATGTCTATGCCTTCGCGATCTCCACGCCGCCGCCCCCCTACCTCAACTATGTCAGGACCGGCGTCAACGACAACCTGCTCACCTCCGACGGCACGCAACTGGCCTTCGTGAACGGATCGGTTAACGTCATTACGTGCAGCGGTGGCGGTGGAGGCGGCGGTGGCTGCCAGGCGGTTTATACGGCGAAAGGAACCTCGTTCGTGCTCCAGGATTACGTCCTCACCCATGACGACGCCAAGTTCGGCCTCATCGACGATTACCTGGTGCTGACCCCGGATTTGAAATGGGCCGGCGATGAACTGGGCATTCAAATCAGGGAACTCGGCGACGGCACCACCGATCTCGATCAGGTCAGCCTGCTTGTGGTGGATTACCCCGCCGACTCGGGCATGGGCGTGTCCGCCGACGGCAGCATCCTGACGCACAGGGAGAGCTTCGCGCCCGTCAGCGCGGTCGATGAAAACGGCAAGGATCTCTTGTCCGTGATCGGTAACCTGGACGGCAGAAAGCACGAAACGGGTGGTCCCGGCTCCATGATCCTGACGTTTGAAAAGCCCGATACGAAAGATCCCCGCCCACGCTTGGGATTCACCACCGGTGAATTGAAGAAGGTGGATTGCGGCGTCGAAAATCCGGTCGCCACGCGCGTCTCCGCCTCCATCGAAAGCCAAAACGGCAAATGGTATGACCTGGGCAGACTATCGCCCAGAGAGGACCCCGACGACAGCAATCGCTGGATTTGGGACGAACCCCATGTCCCGCTGGGGAAAACCTTCCGCGTCCGGCTCGATTGGGAGCAGGGCTATGCCGTTGACGGCTTGTCGATGCTGCTCGACGACGGCGCAAAACCCTATATCCTGAGCTTACCCCTGGTCGACGCCAGGCATTCAATCCAAGGCTTGTCGACCTCACTGCATGCCGCCGACAACCGTACCCTGCGCCTGACGACCGGTGAGATGATCGAGCTGGCCTTCCGCCTGCCGACCGATCCGGCTCCCCAGGGTTACCGAAGGGCCTACATCCTCAAAACACGCGGTACCGCGCTATCCAAATAAAACCTCGAACGAACAACCGGCGGGCGGCTCCCGGCGATCGGAAGCTGCCCGCACCCACAAGAACTTCCTCCAATTCTCTCCGAGACATGGTTCGCACCCGTCGGACAAGGGCATTTTGCCGGCCAAAGGTGCTTGCAACCGAGGTGGTTGCACAGGGGACGTCTTGGCAGGGCAAACGTATGAAAATTTCAGCAATGAGATCTTCGCAGATAAGGCCAATCTCTCATCCCTACCGGGCAGCCGAGAACATCGCGGCCATGGGACCAAGATAAGATCAGGACCAAAGACATGTCTTTACCTACGCAGATCCGCGAGATCTGTGGCTGAAAACTTTTGATTTTGCAAAACGCCGGGGCTTATTTCGCGCTGACGCACGCTCGATCCGGCGCCTTGGCAAATACCGGCATGCAGCGGCAGGTTGTTTCCAACTATCTCGTTGAGCTGAGACATGCAGATAAAGGGCAACGATCCGCCTCGATCAGAGTCGATCGGCGCCCGACGTCATTTTTGCTTTCTTTGTAATTGCCCCCGGTTTGTCCATGCAGAAGCCAACAGCAAACAATCTAAACAGATAAAGCCAAAAATAAGGACGAACGAATCCGTGCGGAGAAAGAACTCAATAAAAAATAAACAACCACCGATACGGCTAGAAGCGGTCAAAGGTGAAGATTACCCAATATGGCACATCCTGGTGGTACGTAAATATGAGTGGTTGCGAACAGCCGCAAAACCTGGTGGATGTCATACGCCGGCGTGCGGCAAACTTCCCTGAACATTGTGTCTTTACTTTTCTGGAACGCGGCGAAATGGAGGCCGGGCGCCTAAACTATGCCCGTCTCCACCGCGCCGCCACCAATTCAGCGGTAAACCTCTTGGAAAGAGCGGTTCCCGGAACCCGGGTCCTATTGCTCTTCCCACCTGGGCAGCGCTTTATCGAGGCCTTTTTCGGCTGCCTGTACGCGGGTATGCAGGCCGTGCCCGCTCCGCCGCCGCGTTCGGCCCTGCAGAAGAAGCGCCTACACCACCTGGCCCATGACGCCGGTGTGGGCCTGGTGCTGGTTCCGCCCGAGGGCGAGGCTGCCGTCGCCCCCTATTTTGCCGATCTGGTGCTGGTGGATCGCGGCGGTCACGACGAAACGAGGGATTTAACGGAACCCGTTTTGACCCCCGACACAACGGCTTTCATCCAATACACCTCCGGCAGCACCGGTAAACCCAAGGGCGTCATGGTCTCGCATGCAAACATCCTGGCCAATCTCGAGGTCATCGGCGGTCCCTTTCCCTCCCGACCCGTTACAGACGAGGTTCAGGTCAACTGGCTGCCCTTCTACCACGATATGGGCTTGATCTTCGGGGTCTTGTTACCGGTCTTCCGAGGCATGCACTGCTATCTCATGTCGCCGTCGGCGTTCGTACAACGGCCCTTGCGCTGGCTCGCGGCCATATCGCGCTATCGCGCCACCCATGCAGCCGCGCCCGATTTTGCCTACGCCCGCTGTGCTGCCGCCGCGGAAGCCGGCTACGCGGGCACGTTGGACCTGAAACACTGGCGCACGGCCTACAACGGCGCCGAAGTGGTGCGGCCGGCGACCATGGATACCTTTATCCGAACCTTTGCCCCTCACGGCTTCCGCGCCCGAGCCTTCTGTCCCGCTTACGGACTGGCCGAAGCGACGCTCAAGGTTACAGCCGTTTCACCGGAGACGCGGCCGGCCTTTCGTCATGTCGACCGCGAGGCCCTGGTTCAAGGGGAATTGCGCTTTGGCAAAAAAGCGGACGCCCGGTATATGACGGTTGTCGGTTGCGGCCGACCCGCCCCCAACCATCGCATCCTGATCGTGCATCCGGAGAACGGCGAACGCCTTGTCGACCGAATCGGCGAAGTCTGGGTATCGGGTCCTTCCGTGGCGCGCGGTTATTATCATCGCGAGGAAGAAACCCGACACGTCTTTCATGCCCGTACCGCGGATGAGGACGGACCCTTCTTGCGAACCGGCGACCTGGGTTTCCTGGAAGGCGGGGAGTTGTTTGTCACCGGCCGGATCAAAGACCTTATCATTATAAACGGGCGCAACCACCATCCGGCGGATCTGGAAACGGATGCGGCCTCGGCTCATGTCGCGCTTCGCCCCGAAACCACCGCTTGCTTCGCTCTGGAAGCGGAAGCGCCCCAACTGATCGTGGCCGCGGAAATCTCTCGCGGACAACGTGCCGGACTGCAAGCATCGATCGTTGCCGATGCGGTGGCCGAGACCCTGGCCGCCAATCACGGACTCGCGCTCGCGAAACTGCTGTTGTTGCGGCCCGGCAAACTACCGCGCACCACCAGCGGCAAGATCCGTCGTAATGGCTGCCGCCGAGACTATGAGAACGGTACGTTGAAGATCTGGCAGGAGATCACACCAGGAAAGGCGAAAACCGCCGCGGCCGGAACCACGTCGCCCTTTTTACCCATGCTCATTCAAGCCCTGGCCGAGGTTTTGGGGCTGGAGCCCGGGTCGATCGATCCCGCCGGCAGTCCGGCAAGTTTAGGACTGGATTCCGTTGCTGCCGCCGGCCTGGAAACATACCTGGCCGACCGGTACGGGCGCACCTGGCCCGCGCGCCGCTTCCTGGAGGCGGGCTCCCTGATCGAACTGGCCGAAATGGGAGGGGAAGCAGTCGTACCGGAGCCGGAATTCGAGGCCGTGGAGGGCCGTTTCCCCTTGACACCGGCGCAACAATCCCTTTGGCCGCTTTACCGTCAAGACCCTCACAACCCCGCCTGGCACCTGGCCCTGGCGTTGCGCATCCACCCGCCTCATCACATCGAAATACTGGCCGCCGCCCTGCGCATCCTACAAGACCGCCACCCCTCGTTGCGGACCGTCTACGACGAACAGGACGGCGTTCCCTACCAACACGCCGGGCCTGTCTCAAATCGGTTTCCGCAATTCGTGGGGGCCGCGGATTGGAAGGAATCGGCCCTGCAAGCCCGGCTGGCGAGAGAACAGCGGCGTCCTTTCAACCTGAAAAACGGCGAGGTCTTCCGCGCCGTCATCTTTTCCAGGCCTCGTGGTGAACACGTTTTGCTGCTGACGGCGCATCACCTGGCCGCCGACTTCCACTCGTTGGAACTGTTGACGGCCGAGTTGGGCAGCGTTTACAAGGCCTATAGCGAAGCCCGGCCGCTGCCCTTCGGCCGGGCGTCCTCGCCGGCTGCCTTCGGTGAGGTCCAGCAGGACCTGAGTGTGGACGAAGCGGCCCGTCGCTATTGGCAGCAACGCCTGGTCGGGCCCGTACCGTCGTGTTTTGAAAGCCTTAAAGCCAAACCCCCAAAACCGTCCGGGAAAGTGCACCACGCCCAATTCCGCCTGAACGGGCAAACCGTCCTGGCGTATAAGCGTTTGGCCAGGGCCCATGAAACCACTTTGCATCGGGTTTTGTTGACCGCTTTTCAGGTGTTCTTGCACCGACTCACCGGGGCCGATCGGGTGCGCACGGCAACGCCGGTAAATTGTCGGGGCCGCCGGTTTCGAAACCAGGTGGGCTACCTGGTCAACACCATTCTGCGCCAAGCCGACTTTCGGGGCAATCCAAGCTTCCGCGCCTACCTGGAAGAGTCGCGCCGTATCCTGGCCGCGGACGAAGCCCATGCCGGTTACCCGATCGCCGCCTTTGCGGCCGCCTCGGGCAGTGATTTCGTACGCTACCATACCATGTTCTGTTTCTACCGGGCCGAGGCCCTGCCCGCGCTCGGCGCGGCCGTTTTGGGTATCGACGGGCTGCCTCTGAAGTGCGGCCCCCTTTCCTGTTCAACTCTCGGCATCAGTCAATCCGGGGCGCAGCTTGATCTGGGACTTTCTGCCGCGCTCATCGAGGAAGAACTGGCCATGGTAATGGATGTGGACGGCGACTTGTTTGACGCCGCCGATGTCGACCTATTCGCCCGCTTTGCGGCCAATCTATTCAACGGTATCGCCGCGGAGCCGGAAGCGACAGTGGGCAACCTACCCCTATTGGATGAAGCGGCGCGTAACTCGATCCTTGCCGCCACAAGCCCCGGCATGATCAAAGCTGATCGGGACCCCTCCGAAATGCTCCTCAAAGTGGCCGACCAACAGCCGGATCGGATTGCACTGATTACACCGGAGGGGCAGTGGAGCTACCGGGCCCTCCATGAAAAAGCGCGGCAGCTGGCCGCCGAACTACACCTGTTGGGAGTTGGACCCGAAACCGTTGTCGGCGTTCTGGCAGGTCGCGGGGAACCCTTGATTCGCGCTCTGTTGTCAAATCTTATGGTAGGTTCCGTCTTTTTTCCGCTGGACCCGACCATGCCCAAGCAACGCCTTTCGCGGTTACTGCAACAGGCCCGGCCCTTCCTCGTTCTCGTGGAGGACGCCCACTTGAACCTGCTGCCGGCGGGAACCCCCACCTTGTACCTGAACAATGAGAATCCGCCGACTGATCAATTGCCGGGAAACTATAACAGATTGCCTCGAGCCTCGGCCTGGCTGCTGTTTACCTCGGGTTCTACCGGAACGCCCAAGGGCGTCCTGGTCAGCCGGGCCGCGGTCACACGGCATATGGCGGCGTTTACGGCGGTCTGCCCGCTCCGTTCGGAACATCGCGCATTGCTTTACAGTTCGCCCATGTTCGATGTCTTCTTCGAGGAGGTCCTGCCTACCCTTACCGCGGGCGCAACGGTAGTGGCGCCGAACGAAGCAAGCCGCCGCGACCCGGGCCTGTTGGCGGAACTGATACGTCGACACCGGGTGACGCATGCCAACCTGCCCGCTTCCTTCTGGCACGCCTGGGTGGACTATTTGGAGACCTCGGAAACAGCCGTCCCCGAAAGCCTGAAGGTGCTGATCGTGGGCAGCGAACCCGTTCGCGCCGACCTGATTGCGCGGTGGCGGGTTTTGTCCGAGCATCCGATTCAGGTGATCAACGGCTACGGCCAGACCGAAACCACCATCACCGCGACCGTGCATCGGTTGGACCCATGCGATGAGCCGATCGCGCCCGTGGGCAAGCCGCTACCCGACACCTCGGCCCTGGTCTGCGACCGTTACGGCAATCCCATGCCTCCGGGTCAAAGCGGCGAGTTGGTGATCGGCGGCGAACGCCTGGCGCGAGGTTACTTGAATCGGCCCGCGGAGACAGCTGCCGTTTTCCTACCCGATCCCTTCTCAAAAACACCGGGCGCACGCATCTATCGCAGCGGAGACCGGATGACCATGCGCCGTGAGGATCGGACCCTGGTGTTCCTGGGTCGTATGGATCGACAGCTGGAATTGCGTGGTCATCGCGTGGAGCCGGCGGAAATCGAGGCCGTCCTCATGAAGAACCCGTCAGTCAGCAACGCGGTGGCGGCTATGATCGACAATCAACTGACCGCCTGGCTGGAAACCTCGCAACATGACCTTGACACGGCTGCCCTGCGTGATCTCCCGGCGTCACAATTACCGCATTACATGGTGCCTGTTCGCTTCATCACCCTCGAACGTTTCCCGCGCACGCCGAGTGGAAAGATCGACACCGCCGCCTTGCCGCGCCCACGGATGGAAAACGCGGGCGAGCCGCCGAGAGGCGACCTGGAAAAAGCGTTGGCGGGCCTGTGGTCGGATTTGTTGAACCGCGAGGGTATCGGTCGAGAGAGCGACTTCTTCCAAATGGGCGGGCACTCGTTGACCGCCGTCCGTCTGGTCGCGCGTATCGAACAAAACTTCGGCGTTGCACCCGGGCTGACCGCCGTCTACAACCACCCGCGCCTTGACCGGCTGGCCGCCCATATCGGCTCATTGCAGAAGGCGGGTTTCAAAAACCCGACCCTTCCCGATATTCAGCCGCGCCCTGCCGATTCCCCCGTTCCTTTGAACCCCCTGCAGCAGGAACTATGGCTGCACCACCGGCGCTTTAGCGGGGATGCCGATGCCGCGGCCGCCTTCAACATGCCCCTGCGCCTGGAAATTTCCGGCGACCTGGATATCCGGGGGCTGTCCATGGCCTGGTTCGCCGTTATGGCCCGGCACGAAATATTGCGCACCTGTTACCAGGAGGTCGACGGCGAACCATTCGGCTTCGTACAACCGGCCGATCCCCGTGAATTATCGGTAACCGACCTGAGCGGCTTGCCGGAGAGTGAGTCCCGAGCGATCGCCGCAAACCTGGCCCAAATCGAAGCGAGAAAAGCGTTTGACCTGAACGGGGGACCGCCTCTGCGACGACGCGTCCTGATGCTGGGCAAAAAGCGTTATCTTCACCTGGTGACGCTGCATCACATTGCTTGCGATGGTTGGACGCTGGACCTTATCTCGAGGGAACTGGCGCAACAATACTTCCGCGCCACCAGTTACCTGATCACGCCTTCGCCGACCCCGCCCGCATTGCAATTCGGCGATATAGCAGCCTGGCTTTCGAACGAAACGGTGAAGACGGCCCGAGCTGAGAAGCTGTCCTGGTGGCGCAAACATCTGGACCGACTGCCGCCCCTGCTGGAATTACCCGTGAACCGTCCGAGCCCCGCAACGCGCTCCTTCCGGGCCGGCCGGTTGCCCTTCCATTTGGACGAAACCGAAACCAAACGGTGCATGACCCTGGCTGCCGAAACCGGGGTCACCTTGTTCAGTGTGCTGAGCGCGGGCTTTGCCGTGTTTTTGGCCAGGGCCTGTAACCGCGAGGATATCACCTTTGCTACGCTGACCGCCGGACGGACCAGGCCTGAGATGGAAATCGTTCCCGGCCCCTTCATCAATACCGTGGTATTGCGTCATAAGATCCCGGCAAGGCAAGCGACAGTTCGCGACCTGCTGCACCAGGTACAAACCGGCAATCTCAACGCCTTGAGAAACGGCGACGTTCACTTCAGCGATGTGGTCCGCGCCCTGAAGCCGGAACGAAACACGGCCTACGCGCCGCTGGTCCAGGTTTTGTTGGTCCTGCAGAACGCTCCTCTGCCGAAGGTGGAACTACCCGACCTTTCCGTTCATTTGGACGGGACACCTACCCACACCACGCGGTTCGACCTGACCCTGGATTTGTCCGTTGAAGACGGTTGCTTGCAGGGCGCCTGGGAATACCGGGCCGATCTGTTCGATTTGAGAACCATCGAAACCTTTGCCATGCGTTTGCGTGAACTATTACGCCATATGGCCCTGGCGCCCGAACAACCGGTTTCAGATCTGGACGGCATGACGGACGCCGAGCGGGAGCGGCTTCTAGCCGATTGGCATGCGCCGCCGGTTGACAACCCGGAATTGGAGACGCCCTATCGGTTGGTCGCCCGCATCGCCGAGGAAATGCCCGATGCTGTCGCCGTGCGGACAGCTGACGATCCCCAGGTTACGGTAACCTACGAGGCGCTTTTGCATCACGCCCAAGGTGTGGCGGTTCGCTTGCAATCCCTGGGGGCCGGCCCGGAGGACCTGGTCGGCCTTTGCATCGACCGTTCCCCTGATCTGGTCGCGGGTTTACTGGGAATCCTGGCCGCCGGTTGCGGATACGTGCCGCTGGACCCTTCGTACCCGGATTATCGTTTGAAAACCATGCTGGAAGACAGCGGCGCGCGCCTGCTCTTGACCACGGAAGACCTGGAATCCAGGTTTGACCCCGATCAGGTGAACCGGGTAACCATGGAATCTATCATCGGCGGAGGAAACCCAAAACAAACGACCGGATTGGAGAACACCGCCTACGTGATCTACACCAGCGGCAGCACGGGAAAACCCAAGGGCGTGCGTGTGGCCGGATTGACGGTGTGCCGCTTCTTGAGAGGGATACAGCAGGTTCTCGGCTTTCGGCGCGGAGATGTGTGTCTGGCCTTGAGCACCATCTGCTTCGACGTATCGGTCCAAGACATCTTCCTCACCTTGACTACCGGCGGCTCCTTGTTGCAGGTTTCCGACGCCGTTGCACGCGACGGTCGGCGATTGAAGCAGGTATTGGATTGGCATCGGCCCGACTTCATGCAGGCGACGCCGGCCACCTGGCGAATGCTGACCGAGGCCGGTTGGACCGGCACGGACGGCCTGCGGGTCATGAGCGGCGGCGAAGCATTGACCCCTGAGTTGGCCACGCATCTTCCGGCCGGCAACGGCGCTCTGCTGAACCTCTTCGGCCCCACCGAAACCACGGTCTGGGCATCGGCCCGATGGGTGGCACCGGAGGATGCGGACCGGGTGCCTATCGGCAAGCCGTTGACCGGCGTACGCCTCACCATTTGCGATGCATCGGGTCGTCTTACACCGCCGGGCACACGCGGCGAACTGGCAGTAGGCGGCGATCATGTCACCCGCGGCTACCACAATCGGCCCGCCCTGACCGCCGAACGATTCGTACCCGACCCCTACAGTCCAATTCCGGGCGCTCGGCGCTATATGACCGGCGACCTGGTGCGACTGGCAACGGGCGAGACCCCGGACGATACGACCATTCACTTCTTGGGTAGAAGCGATCACCAGGTCAAGATACGCGGCTTCCGCGTAGAAATCGGCGAGGTGGAAGCGGTCCTCAACCAGGCGCCCGGAGTAGCCCGAGGCGTCATATTGGTCTCTGAGATTACCCCCGGAGATCGGAGTTTGGAAGCTTTTGTGGCGCCGTTCAAGGGCCAACCCTTTTCTGAATCCTCGGTGCGCGCCTTCATGAAAACCATCCTGCCCGATTACATGTTGCCCCGGCGCTTCGTCCCGATCGACAAGATTCCGCTGACGCACAACGGAAAGTTGGACCGTCGGGCGCTGACCGCCATGGACACGGCGCCTGACCAAACGAATTGTCAAAGACGCCCGGCCTGTCTCTTCGACGATCCGGGCGAACAATTGCTGGCCGCGATCTGGTCGGACATTCTCGATCGCAAGGACATCGCCCCGGAAGACGATTTCTTTTCCCTGGGCGGTCACTCCCTGTTGGTGGCCAGAGTGCTTTCACGCATTCAGGATGCCTTCGGCGTAGACTTACCGCCGCCCGATTTATTCAACGAACCTACCGTTCGCGGATTGGCGCGCCGCATCGCCGAATTGCGCGACAAGGAGGCAACGCCCCGGAGCTCGCCGACGCCCGGAGTCCGACCTGCTTTTGTGCCGTTGTCCCCGCAGCAACAGCGTCTTTTCCTGATGAACGAGCTGATGCCTTTGAACGGCGCCTACAACATTCCCCTGGCGCTGCACCTACGGGGTGGAATCGACGCGACCGTGTTGGAGACCGCATTGTATGACCTGGTTTGCCGTCATGAAATCCTGCGCACCGCTTTCTGCAGGGAGCAGGGCCAGGTGCTGCAAAGAGCCGTGGGCCCTTTGAAACGCGCCCTGGTTTTGGTCGAGCGATTGGGCGAGACACCGCAAGATGTGATCGCGTCGACCGCTTCCTGGTTCGCGCGACCTTTCAATACCGCCGAGGCGCCGCTTTGGCGGGCGGCGCTGATCCGGCTGGGTTTTGAAAACCATCTGCTCGTGTTCAGTATTCATCACCTGATCGCGGACGGCTGGTCTTTGTACGTGCTGGTTCGCGATCTCTTTCGGCTCTATGAGGCCCGATTGGGTATGGCGCCCGCGCCCGCACCGGCAGGTCTTCAATACGCCGATTATACCTTGTGGAAACGCGAGGACGCCCGGTGCCCGGCCCATTGCCTGGATTGGTGGCGACAGAACCTATCGGAGGTTTCGGGACAACTGCCCGTCCCAACCGATTTCCCCGTTCCCGAGCAACGCGAGATGCTGGGCAGAACCCTGGCCTTCAGCTTGAATGCATCGATTCTACAAGGTTTGGAGCGTGCAGCCGGCCTGCAAACCACTACCCTGTTCATGGTCCTGCAAGCCGCCTTTTCCCTTCTGTTGGCGCGACACGGTCGCAATGAAGAAATCGTCACCGCAACCGCTTTTGCCAATCGCAAACCCAAGGAGATCGAAGATCTGATCGGTTTCTTCGTCAATACCCTTCCGCTGAAAGTGCGCTACCGGCCGGAACAATCTTTCGGTGAATTATTGGGCGATGTACGCGAAACCATTTTAGGCGCTTTCGAACACGGCGCCCTGGCTTTTGAAGACATGATCGCCGCCCTGCGACCGGAGCGTAAGCCGGGTCGATTGCCGTTGGCTCAAATCAGCTTCACCTTCCACGGTGCGCCCATGCCGGTGACCGAACCTCGCGGCCTGTCCGTGCGACAGTTGGACGTGGATACAGGCAGGGTGCGCTTCGATCTGGAAGTGGATCTATGGCGCGAGCACGACGGAATTCGCGGCGGCTTCACCTACGCGATCGACCTGTTCTCGGACGAGCACATGGAGAGCCTGGCCGCCTGTTTCCACAGGCTTGTGGAAGGTATTGCCGAGGACCCGACGAAGCCTTGCGCCTCCTATGATTTACTTACTCAAGAAGAACGCCGGAACCTGCTGACAGCGTGTGCGAGTCAGACCGATTACTTACCCAACCGCTCACTCCATGCTCAATTCCTGGATATCGCAGGGCGCCGCACGGAAGCCGAGGCTTTGTATTGCGGAGACCGGGTCGTCAGCTACGGGGAATTGGATCGACGCTCGGCCGCGCTTGCCGGTCGCCTGGTTGAACTGGGCGCCGGACCGGAACAGGTCGTCGGCTTGTGCCTGCCTCCGTCGCCGGACCTGATCATCGGCCTGCTTGCTATTCTGCGCGCGGGCGCCGCCTACCTGCCCTTGAACGTCATGGACCCGACAGAGCGTTTATGCGAGCTACTGCGTGACACCGGCGCTCGCCTGGTCATCGCCGATGAGAACACCGTCGGTATTCCTGCCGCATTCGCGGGTGTGGTCATCAATCCGAGCGAAGAAGGGCGCGCGCCGTTAACTGAACCTGAGATCGATCCGGATCACCTGGCATATGTCATCTACACTTCCGGCTCAACCGGCAAACCGAAAGGGGTCGGCGTCAGTCATGCAAGCGTCGACCGCCTGTTCCAGGCTACCCAAGCGCGCTTCCAATTTTCATCTGGAGATACCTGGACCTTGTTCCACGGCATCACCTTCGACTTCAGCGTTTGGGAACTGTGGGGCGCACTCCTCTACGGCGGCCGGTTGGTATTGGCGCCGTTCGAAACAAGCCGCGACCCTCGGGCATTTGCACAACTGGTCAGCGATTGTCAGGTCACGATCCTGAACCAGACTCCGACCGCATTCCGACAACTGTCGCCCTATTTACATCCCGAAAAGGTTCCCAATCTCCGTTTGATAATTTTCGGCGGGGAGACCCTGGACGAGTTCAGTCTTAAATCCTGGTTCGACCGCTTCAGCGCGGACAAGCCTCAACTGGTCAATATGTACGGCATCACGGAAACCTGTGTTCATGTGACCTGGAAGCTGATTCGACCCGACAACCCGTCCGCCTCCATAGGGCATTCCCTACCCCACCAGAGCCTTTACCTGCTGGACCCTCACCTGAAACCCGTACCACGCGGTGCGGTTGGTGAAATCTACGTGGGCGGCGCGGGTCCGACTCGTGGATATACAGGACAACCCGGGCTGACAGCTCGTTGTTTCATTCCCAACCCTTATCCATACGAGCAATCCGAAGACCCAACCTGTCAATCCGAACTCAATCCCTCACCAAAACCAATGCCGTCCGTGACGGCAAACCGGCTCTACAAAACCGGCGATCTGGGCAGATGGGCGGCAAACGGTGCTTTGATTTACCTGGGCCGTTGCGATGACCAGATTCAACTGCGCGGCCACCGCATCGAACCGGGTGAGATTACCGGTCGACTGATGGAACATCCCGACCTCGGCGATGCGATTGTTACGACAATCGGAGACCGTGCCGAAACCATGTTCCTTGCCGCTTTTCTCGTCCCAGATCCAAAACGCGCGCCGGTTGCCTCGCAATTGGCGCGCTTGACCAGGGCGGGCCGCTTTCCTGAGAGCGCCCGCCAAACCCTGCCTAACGGGATGGTGCTCTTGCATGATAACCCCGTGGAGACTCAATTCCTCTACCGGGAAATCTTCGCGGATGCCGCCTACTACCGTCACGGGATCAGACTGGAGAAAGGCGCCCGTGTAGTAGATGTGGGCGCTCATATCGGTATGGCTTCCCTGTTCTTCGCCATGCAGGTGGAAGATGTCGAACTGGTATGTCTGGAGCCGATTCCGACGATCCGGGAAACGCTTCAAGCCAATATGGATCTGTACCAACTCAACGCCCGTGTGATCGAGGCCGCTGCCGGCGCGGAACCGGGCGATGCCGACCTGACCTGGTATCCCAACGTTTCGGTCATTTCAGGATGCTACGCCGATCAGGAGGAGGAACGGCAGGTTGTCGCTGCATGGTTGAGGCAGGCCGCCGGAGAACATGTTTTAAAGCAAGAAGACTTGGACGATTTAACGGCCGGTCGCCTACAGCCCCGACATTTCAAGGGAAGGATGACAACGATCAGTCAAATCATTCGGGAATACCGGCTGGAAACCATTGACCTGCTTAAAATCGACGCCGAGAAGAGCGAGTGGGACATTTTATGCGGCATTCAACCCGAGGACTGGCCGCGCATACGACAACTGGTAATCGAGGTCCATGACCTTGACGGACGCCTGGCCCGAATAACCGCGCTCCTGGAGGCCCGGGGTTTTAACCTGACCACCGAGCAAAACCGGGAATTGGCCGACACCAACCTGTTCAACGTCTATGCAATTCGCACCCTAAAAGATGAAGGCACACAACTGGTGACGCGTCCCCCCTACGCCTGGCGGGCGGGACATCGGTTGGCCGCCGAGGCGCGCCGGCATCTACAAAGCCTGCTGCCCTCTTACATGATTCCCTCACAATTCGTGGTTTTGGATCGACTTCCCCTGACGACCAACGGCAAACTGGATCGCAAAGCCCTTGGCCGCCTGACGGAAAAGACCTCGCGCGAGGTGGACTCCCGGTTATGCGCCGGTGAGATCGAACACCAGGTGAGTCGTTTGTGGTCGGAGCTAATCCAGATGGACGGCATAGACCCCGAGGCCAACTTCTTCGATGTAGGCGGACATTCCGTGCTGTTGGTGGCGCTCGCTTCGCGGATCCGCGAAAGCCTGGACCCGCAAATCGGCGTAACCGATTTACTTCGTCACACCACCATCCGTGCTCAGGCCCGTCTGATCGAACAAAGACAACGAGCGGAATCCGAATCCGAGCCGGTATTCCAAGCCGCCGATTCCGAAAGTCCCGATACCAAGGCCGTTGCGATTATCGGCTTCTCGGGGCGATTCCCCGGTGCTCCCAATGTAGCGGCCTTTTGGGAGAACCTGTGTGCGGGCATCGAGTCCATCACCCGGCTGGACACCGATGCACTGCGCGCCGCGGGTGTCAACGACACAGATCGCCTGGATCCCAACTACGTACCCGCCTGCGCACTGATAGAAGACATCGACTATTTCGACGCGGCGTTTTTCGGCATCGGCGCCCGCGAGGCGGAACTCATGGACCCGCAACACCGCCTGTTCCTGGAAGCCGCGTGGGAAGCGTTGGAACATGCGGGTTACGCGGCCCCCGCCGATCGTCGCAAGGCGGGCATCTTCGCTTCGGTGGGCGCGGGAGGTTACCGGGAACATCATTTGGCCCCGGCGGGTTTGGATCGGGCGGAACCTCAATTGACCGGGCTGGGTAATGAACGAGAGTTCCTTCCCACGCGCATCGCCTATAAGCTGGGCTTCCAGGGCCCGGCGCTCAACATTCAGACCGCCTGCTCCTCGTCCATGGTGGCGGTGCATACGGCTTGCCGGGCCTTGCGCCAGGGTGAATGTGAACTGGCCCTGGCAGGCGGCGTCAGCCTGGTTGTACCTCACGGACAAGGTTACCGCTACGACCCGGGCCTGGTCTTCTCGCCTGACGGACATTGCCGCGCCTTCGACGCCGGGGCGCAAGGCACGGTTCCCGGCAGCGGACTGGCTCTCCTGGTATTGAAACCGCTGGCGGCAGCCCTGGCTGACGGGGATACCATTCACGCGGTGATCGAAGGCAGCGCAATCAATAACGACGGGTCCGCTCGGGCGGGCTACACGGCTCCTGGCGGGCAGGGCCAGGAGACTGTGATCGAAGCCGCTTTGCGGGATGCGGGCCGGAAACCGGCAGATATCGGCTTTATCGAGGCACACGGTACCGGTACGCCGCTGGGCGACTCCGTGGAAGTTGCCGCCCTGACCGAGGTCTTCCGCAAGGATTCTGTGCCCGGCAAGGGCGTCACCTTGGGTTCGGTCAAGACCAACTTGGGTCATTTGGACGCGGCTTCCGGGGTGACCGGCCTATTGAAAGCAGCCCTGGCCGTGAAGCATGGTTTGATTCCGCCCAGCCTGCATTTTACGCATGCCAACCCGGAAACGGGATTGGAGACCGGACCGTTTCGCGTCAATGGAGAACCGCTTGAATGGGATTCACCGCAACGGGTTGCCGGTGTGAGTTCTTTCGGTATCGGCGGCACCAATGCGCATGTGATTGTGGCCTCGCCGCCGCAACCCGAGCCGGAGGAACTCGGTCGAAATAACGAGTTGATTCTGCTGTCGGCCAAAACCGAGGCCGCACTGCAACACCAGGCCGAACGGTTGGCTGCCTGGTTGCAGGAACAGAACCGGGATTCCTTTGCCGACGCGGCGCATACCTTGCGGGTGGGCCGCGAGGCTTTTCCCTATCGCCGCGCCCTGATTTGCTCGAACAGAGATGAGGCCGTGACTCGATTACGCGCGGGCGGGCCGATCGAACGGGTGAACGGCTCGCCGAGAGTTGCCTTCTTGTTCCCCGGCCAGGGGAATCGACTGGGGAGCACCGCGGCGGCGCTTTACACGGCGGAACCCGCGTTCAGGGAACGACTGGACCGCTGCCTCGATAAGTTGCAACCATATATGGATTTGGATGTGCGCTCACTTGTACTGGGTGAGGATAAAGATCACCGCTTGATGCAAACCCTGTATGCGCAACCCGTACTCTTTGCGACCAGTTACGCCCTGGCCGAAACCTGGATGTCCTGGGGCGTTAAACCGGATGCGCTCCTGGGTCACAGCCTGGGCGAGTTCACCGCCGCGGCGATTGCCGGGGTCTTCGGTTTTGAAGATGCTCTGGCTCTGGTTTGTAAACGCGCACGGCTGATGGAGGATACGCAACCCGGTGCCATGTCGGCAGTGCCGTTACATGCTGACGCCGTTTTGGAACGCTTGACCGAAGGCGTCTGCCTGGCCGCTGTTAACGCTCACGACCGATGCGTGGTCAGCGGCGATGAGAAGGCGATTGCAAACTTCATAAAACGGTTGGCTGGCGAGGATATCGAATGCCGCCTGTTACCGGTGAAACGCGCCTTCCATTCCGGCTTGATGGAGGAAGCGGCCCGTGCATTTGCCGACGAAATCGCGCTGATCGATCTACGACCGCCCAGCCTGCCCATCATAAGTTGTATCACCGGCAAACCCGTCGATCCCCGAGAAATAGCTCAACCCGAATATTGGCGGAAACAGATGTTGCAACCCGTTCAATTCTGCACGGCATTGGATAGCTTGTTTTCGGAAGGCCCTCTGCAAACGCTGGAAGTCGGACCGGGCCGTACGCTCAGCGGATTGGTCTCTCGTCACCGGCCCGGCGGCAGACCGGCGCCTGTGCCCTCGGCCGTGGGAACCAATCCCGCGCGCTCGCTGGCGGGGGCCGTGTCCTCGCTCTGGTCGGCGGGTGTGGCCTTGGATTGGCAGGCTTTTGTCTCGGGGCAGAACCGGCGGCGTATCCCATTACCCGCCTATCCCTTTGAACGGGTCCGTTTCTGGATAGAGGCGTCGAAACCCGGTGAAGTGGTTTCTCACGGCATAGACCAGTTGCAGGATTGGCTTTCCATACCGGGCCTGCAACGGGCGCCGGAGCCTCGATCAGGCGGCAAGCCTTGTGGTCGCGGCGCGGTGCTGATCTTCGGCCGGCCGAAAGGTCCCGGTCGCGCCCTGGCGGAGTGGTACCGGGCGCATCAACGCATTGCCGTTTTGGTGGAACCGGGGGATACCTTCGAGAAAACGGGGCCGAACAAGTTCCAAATGAACCCCGGCTTTCCCAAGGATTTCGACCGTCTCATCGCCCGATTATCCGCCACGGGTCGTCTTCCCGATCGTTTGGTCCATCTGTGGTGCCTGGGTGACGACGAAGAAGAGAGCACTGCTGAAACGTTGGCCTTGGGTTTTTACAGTCTCATTCACCTGGCCAAAGCCCTTGGCCGAGAGTCCGGGGGGGATTGTCGGTTGACCGTGGTTACCTCCGGTTGCCTGGATGTAACGGGACAAGAAAACCTGAAACCCCTACGCGCTTGTTTATTGGGACCGGTCAAGGTTCTCCCCGTTGAGTATCAAGGGTTCAGCGCCCGGCTGATCGATTGGGGAGAAACTTTCGAAACAGGCGATATCGACCGATTGACCGCCGAGTTAACCGCTGACGAGGCTCCGCCCGTTCTGGCTCGCCGCGGACGTTATCGGTGGTTGCCCACCCACGTCGCCGCCCCCGAGCCAAGCGATGAACCTGTCTTCCGCGTTGAGGGCGTCTACATGATCACCGGAGCTTCCGGCGCCGTCGCGAGGGCATTGGCCGATTACCTGGCCCGGTCCTATCGTGCTCGACTGGTCTTGCTGTCACGTACTGAAATTGCGCCGACCGTGCGGCAGAGACTGGAACAAACAGGCGGCCGTGTCATGTCGATCCAGGCAGACGTGACCCATGGGCCCATGGTCAAGCAAGCAGTAGAAGATGCCGTTGCCGAGTTCGGCAGGTTGGACGGCGTCATCCATACGGCCGGAATTCCCGGCGGCGCCACGATTCAAGGCATGAAACCCGAGGAGGCCCGTGCGGTGCTCGCGCCAAAGGTAACCGGAACCCTGGCTTTGGCCGGGGCTCTAACCGATGTCCCCTTGGACTTCATGGTACTGTGTTCTTCGCTGACCGGCGTACTGGGGGGATTCGGGCAGGCGAGCTATTGTGCCGCCAACGCCTTCCTCGATGCCTTCGCGGTCAGCAATCCTCTACCGCGTTGCCGCCGCCTGCTCTCCATAGGCTGGGATGCCTGGAAGAACGAGGGCATGGCGGTACGCGCCGCGGCGGCATTTCCCCATATGCCCGGCGACCTGGACCACGGTCTCGACGGCGAGCAGGGGGCCCGTGTTTTGGAATCCGCCCTGGCCGTGGGTTGCCCCCATGTCCTGGTGGCTACCCTGAGCCTGGATGTCATGCAGGCGGCATGGAACACCCTCGATCCAAGACGCTCACGTGAGTCCGGACCCATTATGGCCGAGGCCGCCGATGAAGACGCGGATACCGGAAAGCGGCTGGCCGCCATTTGGTGCCACACCCTCGGCTTGACTTCCGTGGGTCCCGACGATGATTTCTTCGATCTGGGCGGCGACTCTCTGATAGGCGCCCGCCTGTTTGCGCGAATACAGGAAGAAATCGGCATTACCCTTCCCCCTTCCGCATTGTATGAACACACCACCATCAGACAACAAACCGGGCTGATTCGCAGCATGGAATTCTTGGAAGAAGAGCCGGTGCCCATAGAGCAGGAAATCCAAATGGAGCAGACCAGGGAGTGGGGTGAACTTTGAACGGCGTCGGTAATCTGATCAACTTATTGACGCGATCACAAATACGCGTTTGGACAGATAACGGGAAGCTACGTTACGAGGCTCCACGTGGCGCCGTGACGCCTCACCTGCGGCAATTGATGCAGACCCACAAAACCGACTTGATCGCCTTCCTGGAAACTCGCGACAAGCAAACACTGCCCGCCCTGAGACCCCGCCCCAAGGATGAAAAAGAAGTATTGTCCTTTGTACAACGTCGAATCTGGCTGCAATGGCAATTGGAACCCCAAGGTTCGCAATGGCACATGCCGGCTGCCTACCGTTTATCGGGAATGTTGGACCCGATTGTTCTGGAAGACTCCATGGGGCGGGTAGTTGCTCGTCACAGGATCTTGCAAACCTGTTACCCCGCCCGAAATGGACAGCCGACACCGCAACTCGCGCCCAAGGACCGATTGGGGTTTAAGCTGATCGACCTTTCCGGCTTATTTGAACCCGGTAATTCTTTGAAGCGACTGGTCGATACTGCTGTAAACCTGCCCTTCAAACCTGAAGACGATCCGCTGATTCGCTTTTTCCTTTTCCGCCTTTCGCGAGAGGAACATGTTCTACTGACCGTATGTCACCACTTGATCTCCGACGCCGAATCCTTCAACTTGCTACTTGGGGAATGCGCCGCCAACTATACAGCATCCCTGGAAGACAGGGCGGTCTTTTCAACACTACCGGATTTGCAGTACGCCGATCTGGCCCACTGGCAGCGACAACTGCTTACCCCTGAGGTTGTTCAGAAGCAAATGGCTTTCTGGCGCAGAACACTGACGCCTTTGCCCCTGCCCCTGAGGTTGCCGGACGATCCCGATCCCGATTGCGGAGTAACATCGGGAACATTTGTGCTTCCCCTCGAAGAATCCCTGATGTTGCGACTGAAACAATTGGCCCGCCGGGAGAAGACTTCCCTGTTCGCTTTGTTGTTGGCGGCGTTCAAGATCTTGCTCTATCGATTGACGGGTCAGCCCGATGTCACCGTGGGCGCCCCGATATCACTGCGCAAACATCCCGGCCTGGCCGACATGATCGGTTGCATGCTGGAGCTTCAAGTATTGCGCAACCTACTGCGCGGTAATCCCTGCTTTCGCATTTTATTGGCATCGGTCCACAAGGGATTGACGGGGGCCGGAGAGAACGAGGCGATTCCCTTCGAGATGCTGACCGAAGAATTATCCCCCAAAAGAGGGGGACATCCCTTCTTCGACATTCTCTTCAACTATATCCGCCGGAGGAGTGAAGACACCATCGGCTTACCGGGTGTTCTGTTGCAACACTTAGATGCGCAGGAACCGCGGCCCCGCTATCCGTTAACCGCCTATATCCTGGAGACGGACAAGGGTTTCAATTTGAAGTTGGCCTACCGCCCCGATCGTTTCAGCCGGGAGCGTATGGCGGCTATGGCGGACCAGTTCCATTACCTACTGGAACAACTTGCCGACGATCCCGATAAGCGATTGGAGGAATTCAGTCTTTGGACCCTCGAAAGTCGCAACCTTTTGCCCGATCCCTCCCGAGCTTTAGAAAGACCGGCCTTCTGTACGGTCTGGGAAACCATCGAGACTCTCGCCGAAACCGATGCAGAGGCGACCGCCCTGATTCAAGGCAGCGATACGCGGGGTCTGACCATGGTGCTGGACTATGAGGAACTGGTGGGTCTGGCCGCGCGCATGTCGGGAACCCTGATTGCCCGAGGACTGGAACGCGGCGAGGTGGTGGCCGTGGAGTCCGGTCCGGGTTTTTTACAGATCGCCGGTATGCTGGCCGTCTTCCGAGCGGGCGGTGTGTTATTCAATATCGACCCTGATCTGCCCCCGGGTAGATTGAAACGACTCGTGGCCAGGATTAAACCCCGTTTTGTGCTGACCGCCGGCAGCCATTCACACGTACCGGGCGCGGAAGTCATCGACCTTAAGGAAGCCTGTCGAGGTCAGGTAGTGCCGCCGGTTACCCTGAAGGCCTATAGTCCGGCCTATTTGTTTTTCACCTCGGGTACAACGGGCGTTCCCAAGGCCGTTCTGGGCACTCACCAGGGACTGGCCCAATTCCTCGCCTGGCAACGCGACACTTTCAACATAGGCCCGGGCGACCGCTTCGGGCAATTGACGGCTCTGTCCTTCGATGTGGTCCTCCGCGATATACTGACGCCGCTCACCGCCGGCGCTACCTTATGCCTGCCGGTCCCGGAAGATCAAGGTCGCATTGCTCCCTGGCTTGCAGAAATGGATATAACCCACCTTCACGCGGTGCCCTCTGTGGCCGCGGTCTGGTTGGACAGCTTACCGCGGGGCATGGTGCTCAAACACTTGCGGACGGTCTTTTTTGCCGGTGAGTCCCTGCCCTCCGCCCTCGTCCAGGGCTGGCGGAATGCCGGGGCGCAGGAAGTCATCAACCTGTACGGCCCCACCGAAACCACCCTGGCTCGTTGCTGGTACAGGGTACCCCCAAAACCCGGGCCCGGCATGCAACCAGTGGGCTTTCCTCTGCCGCATAGCCAGGCCCTGGTCCTGCGAGAGAACCTGGAACCCTGTGGTATCGGCGAAACCGGGGAAGTTTTCATTCGCACTCCTTTTCGCACTCTGGGATATGCCAAGGACCCTATCGCCACCGCACAACATTTTATCCCCAACCCGCATACAGGACGCCCCGACGACCTCTTGTATCGTAGCGGGGACCTGGGCCGTTTCCTACCGGATGGTAACCTGGCCCTGATCGGCAGGCGGGATCACCAATTGAAGATCCATGGTGTGCGCATAGACCCCAACGAAATCGCTTCAGTACTTACCGAATGGCCTCGGGTATCGAGGGCTGTCGTCGGACTGCGTTCAAAAAACGAGGAGCCGCATCTCGTAGCCTGGCTGACCGCCAAGCCGGGGCCGGCCCTGGACCTTGGCAGCCTGCGCCAATGGCTGACCGACCGCCTGCCACGCCATATGATTCCCTCTGCCCTGGTCGAAATGGAGACCCTTCCCTTGGGGGCGAACGGCAAAGTCGATCGTGCGGCGCTACCCGGGCCGGATTGGGAAAACACGGCCTCTGAAGAACGGGCCGGCCCACCGCAAACTCCGGTGGAGAAGGTCTTGGCCGAGATCTGGTCCGAATTGCTGCCCTGCAAGGTCACCGACCGGTTCGATGATTTCTTCGCCAGGGGTGGTCAAAGCCTGATGCTGATGCGAGTGCTGGGCAGAATTGCGGAGCGGTTGGAAGTGAGATTGACCGCGCGACAATTGTTCCGGAATACGCGCCTGGATGCCATGGCCCGCGCCGTTGTCCAGGCGGACGAACAAAAAGCCGAACCCATCCTGCCGTCACCGCGAGCCACCGTGACCGGCCGGCCGGATTTAGTGCGCGCTCAGTTGTCCATGGGCCAACGCGGCCTTTGGGCACTGCACAATTTGAATCCTGAAAGCGCAGCTTACACCATGCACCACACCTTCCGATTGGACGGTCCGTTGTCGGAACGCGATTTGACCGAGGCCTTTTTTCAGGTGCAACAACGCCATGAGATCTTGCGCGCCCACGTGGGACGAGCGGACGGAGCCGGCTGCCTGATCATTCACCCGCAACCCCGAGCGGCCATGACCGTGGTAGACCTGACCCGCGCCGATGAAGAGGTTGCGGAACAGTTGGCGCGACAAGAAGCGGGCCATGTGTTCGATCTGACAAGGGAACCCTTGATCCGTCTGAAGCTTTTGCGACTGAGCGATACAAGCCGGCAATTATTACTTACCCAACATCACGTGATTTCCGATGCCTGGTCGGTGAACATTTTGCTTCGCGATATAGCCGCACACTACAATCTTATCTTGACCGGCCGAGAAACCGACCTTCCCAAGTTGAACATCCAGTTTGCCGACTACGCATCCTGGCAGCAATCCCTACTGACTCCCGGTCGGCGCAACGCCTTGCAACACTGGTGGCGCGAGTATCTGGCCGGGGCTCCTCAAACACCGGCTTTACCGGTCTTGACAGATAACGGCTCCAAAGAGTGCGCACGGGCCCCTCTGAAAATCAGAACCCAAACGGTTCACGCCCTTGGGCAATTGGGGCGCGCCGTGGGCATTACGCCCGCCATGATCCATCAGGCGCTCTTGACTATTCTGCTCACACGACTTTCCGATACTGACGAATTGGTCTTCGGGTGCCCCGTGGGAACTCGAGAACGACCCGCCCTGGAACCCCTGATCGGTTTCTTCGTCAATACTCTGGTCTACCGCATCGACATGCCCGCGCCCAGGGACGGCCGCCCCCCCGGCTTCAAAGACCTTCTGCAAACCGTTCGCGAGCAGAATATGGCTGTTCGGGACCATCGCGATTTACCGACGCATCAAATCATCGATGCGGCTCGACCGAAAGCCGGGATAGACGAACCCCTGTTCCGGGTTCTCCTGGCTTATCAGAACGCACCGTTTGAATCGGTGGAACCGGCAGGGGTCCGGGTGGCCTCCCTGCCGAAAGCTAGCGTGACGCCCATGTTCGACCTGTGTTTGGAACTGGAGGAAGACAATGGTTCCCTTCATGGGTTTTTCGAGGGCCGTACTGATTTGTCCCGCCTGAAGACCCTGGCGGGTATGTACACGCGGCTGGCAATCCACCTGGCCGCCCACCCCAACTCCTGTCCACAAAACATTCCTTTGATGGACGATTCCCAACGTCACGCGTTGACCGTAACCTGGAACCGGACCGATCCGCACGAGCTTCCGGCACCTTCTATTTCTGAAACCATCGCAAGTTTGGCGGCCCGGGCGCCCGAACGCATCGCCGTGGAAGACTCGGAGGGCAACTGCCTTAGCTACGCGGAGTTCTGGAGTAGCGTCACTGATCTGGCCGGTGTCCTGCGCAAACATGGAGCGGGTCCCGGCACAGTTGTCGGCTTGCGCCTGCCGAGATCCTCGCAAACCATCATCAGCCTGATCGCCGTACACCTGGCCGAAGCCGGTTTTCTGGCTTTGGACCAAAATCAGCCGGAAGGTCGCTGTCGTGAAATTTTGCAGCAGGCGGGTGTGTCTCTGGTGATCGCACCAAGCAGCGATAGTTTGAAGTCGGCCGGCTTCACCCTGATCGATCCCAATCAAAACGACCCCGCTCCTACTCGGGAATTCAACGCTCCCCATCCAAGTTCGCCGGCATACCTGACCGCCACATCCGGGACCGGCGGCAAACCCAAGTTGGTCTGTGTTTCCCACGGTTCGCTGGCGATGTTCGTTGCACAAGCGATATCTTGTTACGGCTTCACAAACACCGATCGCGTGTTGCAATTCGCCTCGCCGGCCTTCGATACCTCCATCGAGGAGATTTTCCCGGCACTATGCGCGGGCGCAACCCTGGTGGTCCGAGAAGAAACCCTGCCGGCCTCAGCCGAGAGGTTTGTGGACTGGATCACACGGCGCGCGATCACCCTGGTGGATCTTCCTACCTCCTTCTGGAATCGTCTCGTGGATGCCGGGGCGACACTTCCCGACAGCGTCCGACTGACCATCGTCGGCGGGGAAGCCGTTTCGCCCCGAAAGTTGGCGACATGGTTTCAAAACAACAGCGGCCCGGTGGTCAATGGATACGGCCCTTGCGAATGCACGGTCATCGCCACGGTCGGCGAACTGAAACCCGACGGTCATGTGCCCATCGGACGCCCGATCCACGGCGCGCGCGTTTACCTGGTTGACCGCTATCTCGATCTGACGCCTCCGGTCGGGGCGGGAATGATAGCAATCGGCGGCAATTGCGTCGGTTGGGGTTATCCGGGTCAACCGGGCCTCACCGCCTCGGCATTTGTGCCCGATCCTTTTTCAACCGACACGCCCGGCGCCCGACTTTACCTGAGCGGCGACCGCGGCCGGTTTGGTTCTGACAACCTACTCTATTTCCTGGGGCGTCGAGATCATCAGGTCAAGCTGCGCGGCTATCGAATCGAACTCGACGAAATCGCCTTCGCCTTGGAAAAACACCCCTCGGTAGCTTCGGCAGCCGTGATCCTGCGCGGCGATACGGGGGGCAACCGCTTTCCCGTCGCGTTCATCGTAGCCGCCGGGGAATCGTCGGACCACGGGGGGCTTCGGACCTATCTGGCGGAAAGATTACCTGCCTACTGTATTCCGGCCGCTTTTGTCACCTTGAACGAACTCCCGCTCAACAGCAACGGCAAACTGGACCGCACATCACTGGCGGCCGCTCCCCTTCCGCAAAACGAATCGGAAGGGTCCCCCGAATCGCGGCCCCGAACCTGGGAAGAGAAGCATTTGGCCGCCATCTGGTGCGAGGTCTTGAACAAAAGCGAGATAGGAAGGCAAACCAACTTCTTCGAACTGGGCGGCGACTCGATCCGGGCATTGCAAGTGGTTACCCGGGCGCGTCAGATGAGTATGGTTTTGAATCCGCGGGATCTCTTTGAGCACCCAACCATCCAAGCCCTCGCTAATCAGGTACGATCGTGCGAAGAAAAGTCTGACGATCCTTGGGCCGGGGCGGGAGAACTACCGCCGACGCCGATTCAGCGCCACTTCTTTGCCATGTGCCCGCTGTCGCCGCATCACTACAACCAGGCAACCCTGTGGCGCGTCCCCGCCGGGCTGGAAACTGCCCGCCTGCGCCGTGCCCTGCAATCCCTGGTCATGCGGCACGATGCCCTGAGACAGCGTTTCCAAATCGTAGACAATAGCGCCGCTGTCCACACGGTGCCGCGATGTGAAGCCGGTTTCGATATCATTACCATAACAGATACCGATCATGACCTGGAAGCCGCCGTCAACAGCATCCAAGCCGGCTTGAACCTGGAGCATGGTCCGCTGATCCGAGCCGCTCTCCTGAAAACCGGTCAAGCCGAGGACCGTCTGCTGATCACCGTCCACCACCTGGCCGTGGACGCCTGGTCCTGGCGTATCCTCCTGGAAGATTTTTGCCAATTATGGACCGCCGGTCACATCGAATCACCCGAAAGCATGAGTTGGCGAAGCCGGGCCCATCGTCTGGCCCGACGTGAGCCGACTACGGAGGAAACCCGTTTCTGGAACCGTACCGCCGATGAAGTTGCCCGACTTCCGCCTCTACCGCTTATCGGGGAAGACAACTTCGCCGCATCCGCCGTTCACAGCCGGACCATTCATGCCCCGGAAGTATTGACGCAACCGGGCTGGGGTATTCACACCGAGGAATTATTACTGACCGCTTTGGCCGCGACCCTGACCGACTGGACAGGTCAACCAACCATCGGGCTGACCTTGGAACACCACGGTCGCAATACGCCTTCGAGCGTAGATGTAACTCGCACGGTCGGCTGGTTCACCACGGTATTTCCCCTGTTGATTACCCGCGGCGTCGAAGACGAACCGCTGGACCTGCTGAGACGCACGGCGACTGCCCGTCGCGCTGTCCCCGCTCACGGCCTGGGCTACACGGACGGCCCGCTTCCTCGAGTCCTCTTCAACTACCTGGGCAGCCTGGACGATCTGCCCGTCCGGAAACCATTGCTGGGGCTCGCCGAGGAGACCGGCGGGCGTCGTCACGCCCCGAACAACCCGCGCGGACATCTGCTGGAAATCAACGCCGCCTTTATAGAAGGGAAACTACAAACCGAATGGCGCTTCCCCGATACTCCTGCTTCCCGCAAGAGCGTGGAATCGCTGACGCGGCAATTCGAAGCCTCACTATTGGAACTGACCGCCGCCCTGGCCCGCAACCGCCAGCCCCTGGGCCCTTTTCCAGCCGATTACCCGCTCTGCGGTCTCGATTTGGATTCCCTCGACCGACTCATCCTCAGAGAAGGGATACCCGAGGACATCTACCCGGCCGGCGATCTGCAAGCCGGTCTGCTCTATCACTTGGCCCGCGAGGGTAAAGGAGGCGCCTACCACATCCAAATCGGCTGCAAACTCACCGGCCCCCTGGATGAACGCGCCCTGCGCAAAGCCTGGGAGTATGTGGTTTTCAGGCACACCGCCCTGCGTACCCGCTTCATCATGTCCAAGGAAAAAGGCCCGCTGCAATGGGTGGAAACAAGGACGGCCCTGCAATGGTATTGCCTGGATCTTTGGGGAATGGACGAACGCTCCCGCGACCAGTGTCTGGAAGAATGGCTGATCAGCGACCGCGAACGCGGCTTCGACCCGGCGCAAGGCCCGCTGCTGCGTTTCGCCTTGTTCCGCGCCGCCGACTCCTGCTATTTCGTGTGGAGTCATCACCACCTGCTGCTGGACGGTTGGTCTGCCCAAATCGTACTACGCGATGTCTTCACCGCCTACGAGGCCTTTACACGCGGAGAATCCCCCAACCAACCCCCGGCGCCCGATTTTCGCCGCTATATGGAATGGCTTTCCTCATGCCGGCCTGGCGAGGCGGAAACCTTCTGGCGTCAAGAACTGGCCGACTTGGAGGGACCCACGCCGCTGCCAGCCTCGGGAATAGGCACGTATGGTCAGTTTTTCGGCCGTGTCCGACGGCAATTGGACGCGGAAACCACAAAGACCCTCAACCACTATGCCCGTACCAACCACCTCACGCGCAATACGTTGGTGCAAGGCGCCTGGGCCCTTTTGACCGCTCGCTACAACAGGCAAACGGATATCCTCTTCGGCACGACCCTGGCCGGTCGCCCGCCGGAATTGCCTCGCGACCTTGTGGGGCTGCTGATCCGCTCGGTGCCCATCCGTCTCGAGGTGGATGAAAGCCGCCCGACGGGCCGATGGCTCAACGATGTCCAGCAACACCACGTTGCCGTTGAAACCGCGCCTCCAGCGGGCCTGACCAAAATTCGGGAATGGGCGGGCCTGCCGCCGGGCCTACCCTTGTTCGAGGCGCTGGTGGTGGTAGAAAACTACCCCGCGCATTACCTTCCAAAAGAGGGCGTCGCCGGCGTTGTTCCGAGCAATATCCGCAACAACGCCCGCGGGCACGACCCGCTCACCCTGGTGGTCAACGTGGACGATGACGCCTGGCGTCTACGCCTGGATTTTGCCGGTGAACACTACGCCGAGTCCACGGCGAACCGACTGTTGAAACACTTCACCAATCTATTAAAACACCTCACCGAACATGTTGCCGATCCTCTGCATGCCGTGCCCATGATGACGGTGGAGGAAAGAAAACACCTGTTGCGCCTTGCATCGACCCGGGTTGAAAGCATTCCCGGCGAGCCGCCTCTCATCCAACGCTTTTTCCAACAAGCCGAAGCCCGCCCCGACAGTATCGCCCTGCGCCTCCCCGATGCCCTGGAGTTTACTTATGGATCGCTGGCAGCCCAGACGCGGAGGATCGCCTCCGTACTGAGAACCAGGGGCGCCGAACCGGAAACGCCGATTGCCGTTTTCCTGGAACCGGGTCCGCAAGCGGTTGTTGCCGTGCTGGGTATCCTGGCCTCAGGCGCGCCCTACCTGCCGTTGGACCCCGCCTGGCCGAGTCCGCGCATAGAAACCATCCTGGCCGAGGCTCGGCCCAACCTGCTGGTTACCGAAAGCGGTTTGATCGGCGGCTTGCCTCGCGGCGGCTGTCAACGCGTGCTGCTGGACTATCTGGAAAATGTAGATCTCCTACCCGATATCCAGCCCCGACCGCAACACGCCGCACACATCATCTACACTTCCGGCTCCACGGGCAGCCCGAAGGGCGTGGCCGTCACCCATGCCGCCGTTGCCCGCCTGATGACGGCAACGGAAGCCTGGTTTCAATTCGGAGCCGACGACGTGGTGACCCTGTTCCACTCCATCGCCTTCGATTTCTCCGTTTGGGAGATCTGGTCGGCCCTGGCGTACGGCGGCACCCTTATCCCGGTTACCGATTCCTTCCGCAAGGACCCGCGCAAATTCTACCAATTGCTGATCGAGGAATCGGTCACCGTTTTGTCGCAAACGCCAACCGCCTTCGCCGGGCCGGCCCATGTAGACGCCGACCGAAGAGAAAACCTCGGCCTACGTCTGGTCATCTTCGGCGGCGAGGCATTACCGCCGGCTTTGTTGCGGGATTGGCGCCGGCGTCGCGGAAGTGACAAACCTGCTTTTGTCAATATGTACGGCATCACCGAAACCACGGTGCATGTGACTCGGCATCGCGTGTCGGAGGCAGATATCGCCGGAAAAACCATGCCCATCGGCAACCCGCTGCCCCATCTTTCCTTATACGTTTTGGACGGACAGGGTCGGCCCGTTGCACCCGGTCAGACGGGCGAGCTTTACGTGGGCGGCGCCGGCACGGCCAGGGGTTATGTGAACCGGCCGGGATTGACCGCGAGTAGATTTGTGCCGGACGGCTTTGGAGGAGAACCCGGAGCCAGACTATATCGAAGCGGGGATCTGGCGTGTTTGCGCGAGAACGGCATGCCGATATATCTGGGCAGGGGCGATCGCCAACTTCAGTTACGAGGCTATCGGGTTGAGCCCGCGGAGATAGAAGCCGTGCTCACTTCCATGGAAGGCGTCACCGCCGCGGTTGTCTTGCCGCGCAAGGCCGGCGACGGAACTATTTCCCTTGTCGCCTGGTTGCAGACCGATGCCCAAACCGAGAGTCGAAAAACGGAATGTCGCAATCGCGCCGCCGCCCTGCTGCCCGCCTATATGATGCCGGCGGCCATTTGCTTGTTGCAGAGCCTGCCGCTAACCCCCAACGGCAAACTGGATCGGAAAGCCCTGCCCGATCCCGAAAGCGCCGCCGCGCCGCCTGCCGAACTACCTGAAACCTCATTGGAACAATATCTCACCCACCTTTTCTCGGAAATCCTGGACCGCCCCGTCGCCGATCGCAAGGCCAATTTCTTCGACTTGGGCGGTCACTCCATCAACGCGCTCTCCGTCGTCAACCGTATCCAGGAACAACTGGGCGAGGTAGTCCACGTGGCCGTGATCTTCGAGGCGCCCACCCCGGAATTGCTGGCTCGTCGACTTATGGAACACTATCCGGATGCGACGGCTCGGGTTTGGGGAGATCGCGGAGATAAAGAAACGGATACCTCGACAGTCATCGAATTCACGGATCTAAAACGCTTCGAGACATCGCTGCCGCAAAGGACCTTCGACCATCGCGGCCCCCGCAATCCAAGCGCCGTGTTCATTTTATGCCCGCCGCGATCCGGTTCCACCCTGCTGCGCGTCATGATGGGCGGCCATCCCCGCCTGTTCGCGCCGCCTGAATTGGCTCTGCTTGACTTCGACACCATGGCCCGCCGCGCCGAAGCCTACTCCGGCCCGGATTTCTTTTGGGGCGAGGGCGCCAAAAAAGCCATCATGAGCCTGTTTAAAATCGATGCCGACGAGGCCGAGGCCCGCATCGATCGCTGCATCGCGGAAAACTGGTCGACCGGCCGCTTCTACAATCTGTTACAGGAAGCCGCCGCACCACGCATTCTTGTAGATAAAACCCCGGGATACGCGCTGCAAGCCCAAATTCTGGCCCGTGCGGAAACCCTGTTCGAAAACGCTCGCTATATCCATCTTCTCCGCGATCCCCGGGCGGTGATTGCCAGCTTCCGGGAGGCACATCTGGACCAGATCTTCGCACGCGGCAACCACAACTATCGCGGCGCGGTGCTGGGCGAACTGGTCTGGACCACCAGCCATCGCAATATCCTCGATTTCCTGCAAAACATCCCTGAGGAACGCCGCATGGCTTTGCGCTTCGAAGACCTGGTGACACGGCCCGAGGATGCCATGGATCGCGTCTGCGATTTCTTGGACCTGAAACCCAACGCCGCCATGTTGGATCCCTACCAGGGCGACCGCATGACGGACGGGCCCCGCCTGGAATCGCGCATGCTGGGCGATCTCAAGTTCCACAATTATACGTATATCGACCCGTCCGCCGCCGACCGCGGGCATCAATTCCACAATCAGCGGGCGTTGGGTCAACCCACCTTGACCGTGGCGAAAAAGCTGGGTTATGGTCCGGGCCATGCACCGAAAACACGCGTTGCCGGACGAGCGCCCCTGTCCCTCGCCCAGCGCCGATTGTGGTTCCTGGACAAAATGCAACCCAACACCACGGCCTATGTCATCCCCATCAGCCTGGATCTGAAAGGCCCGTTGGATACGCAAGCCCTGGCTTCGGCCTTCGATACCATGACCGATCGCCACGAGGCCCTGCGCACCTGTTTCCCGGAAACCGACGGAGAACCCGAAGCCAAAATCATCCAACGCATCCAAGACCTGCCGGTACTGGTAGATTTGAGCGGTTTCGGTTTTACCTCCGCAACCGTCCTGGCCGGGCAACTGACCGACGAACTGATGCAACGCCCCTTCCAACTCGCCGACGGCCCCTTGATCCGCGCCCGCTTGTTCCGCTTATCCGGCAGGCAACATCGCCTGGCCGTACAGGTACACCATCTGATTTTCGACGGCTGGTCGGCGGGCGTCATGGCGCGTGAATTATCCGAGGCCTATCGCGCCGAGGTTCGGGGCCTAAAGGCCGACCTGCCCGAATTGAAGATCCAATACGGCGACTACGCGGCCTGGCAGTTGGAACAATTGCCTTACCGCCGGGCCGGACTGGCCTGGTGGCGGCAAAAGCTGAAAGATGCGCCGCCCCTGCTGCCGTTACCCGCCGATCGACCCAGACCGGCGGTGCGCGGCGTCGACGGCGCCGAGTTCAGCTTTCAATTCAGTGACGAGGTGGACCTCGCCGTTCACGATCTGGCCCGTAAAACCGGCTGCACCGTCTTCCACATCCTTGCCGCCGGTTTCGCCCTGTTACTGCACCGCTACAGCGATTGCGACGATATCATCTTCGGCGTCCCCTCGGCCAACCGGAACCGGCCCTACCTGGAACCCATGATCGGGTTCTTCGTCAATACGCTGATCCTGCGTAGCAAAGTACCTGAAAGCCCTTCCGTCACGGCCTTCGCCAAACGCATTCGCCGGGATATGGTCCAGGCCATGTCCCGGGGTGAAGTACCCTTCGAACAACTTGTCGCCGAGTTGGACTCCGGTCGCGACCCAAGTCACGAGCCTTTGATCCAAGCTTTCTTCGCCATGCAGAATGCGCACGCGGAAGAAGCGCGGCTGCCGGGAATCTCCATCCAATCGCCGCCTCAAAAGGCAGGCCCGGCAAAGTTCGACCTGAGCCTGTACATGGCCGACACTGGTGAGACCCTGATCGGCACGTTCGAATACGATGCCGGTCTCTACGATCGATCCAGAATCCAACGCATGGCCGGCCACTATCGACAACTGGTAACCGCCATGACCAAATGGCCCAATATGCCCGTGGGCATGCTGCCGCTGATCCAGGCCGACGAGGCGCACAACCTGCTGAAGGTCTGGAACCGGACAGACGAGGAATACGAGAACTGTTGCATCCACCAATTCTTCGAGCGGCAGGCAGCGGCCCGCTCCTACGCCATCGCCCTGGTAGTGCCGGGCACCATTGCCGCCTTCTACAAATACGGCGAACTGGATACGGCGGCCAACCGACTGGCTCACAAGCTGCAACAGGCCGGTGTCGGCCCCGAGCACCGGGTAGGCGTTTGCCTGGAAAAACCGCTTGAAACCGTGGTGAGCCTGCTCGCGGTGCTCAAAGCGGGCGCCGCCTATGTGCCGCTGGAACCGTCACTGCCGCAAGCAAGACTGAACGCCCTGGCGACGGACGCCGGTCTTTCCGCATTGTTGACGGAAGCGGATACCCATGATCGCTGCAAGCCGCCGGGCGTCCTGACCATCGATGCCCGCGTTACAGATACCACGTCCAACCCCGGCCCGCCCAAGGTGCGCTTCAACCCGGACCACCCGGCCTACCTGCTCTACACCTCGGGCACGTCGGGCAAACCCAAGGGCGTTTTGGGAACCCACCGCGCCTATGTCAACCGCATGCAGTGGATGTGGTCGCGCTTTCCCTTCCAGCCGGGTGAGGTAGGCATTCACAAGACCGCGTTGTCCTTTATCGATGCCGCCTGGGAAATCTTCGGGCAACTGGGCGCGGGGATTCGGCTGGTGAGCCCGGTACGCGCCGACCGCACCGACCCGTCCCGCCTGGCCGATGTGCTTTCCCGGCACGCGGTCACTCGAGTTACCATGGTGCCGTCGTTGCTTTCCGTGCTGTTGGAAAAAACCGGGGACTACCACTGGCCGAGCCTCTGGATCAGCAGCGGCGAAACGCTTTCAGACGCCCTGGCCGAAAAATTCCGCCAACGCCTGCCCCGGGCGCGACTTGTCAACCTGTTCGGCATGACCGAGGCGGCCGGTGACAGCCTGTGCTGGGAAGTCACCCCCGGCAAGACGGCGATTGGTCGCCCTCTGGCCAACACGCGCGCCTATGTGTTGGACCGCAACGCCCGCCTGATGCCGATCGGCGTGCCCGGCGAACTGTACATCGGCGGCATCGGCCCCGCTCGCGGCTACCATGGGGACCCGGCTGCTACCGCCGCCGCATTTGTGCCCGACCCGTTCAGCGATCTCCCCGGGCAACGACTGTACCGCACCGGCGACAAGGTGCGCTGCCGCCGGGACGGCGCCTACCTGCACGAGGGCCGAATGGATCTTCGGGTGAAACTGAGAGGATACCGGATCGACCCCGCCGAGATCGAGGGCGCCCTGTTCGCCCTGCCTGCCGTGAAACACGCCGTGGTTACCGTTGAGACATCGGCGGAGACCGGTCCCCGACTGGTCGCCCGGGTTCAAGCGGTTGCCGGAGAAACCATTGTTACCGAAAACATGCGCCGTGTATTGAGCCGAAAACTGCCGCACTACATGATCCCCTCCCAATTCCAGGTGGTGGAAGACTTCCCTCGCACCCAAAGCGGCAAGATCGATCTGGGCGCGCTCCAACCGGTTCGAACTGTCCCTCCGAAAACGAGAAAAACTCCAACGAGCATATCGACCCTGCGTCTGCAAGCCCTCTGGTCGGCGATCCTGGGCCGCGAGATCGGGCTCGATGAGGATTTCTTTGCGGCGGGCGGTCATTCCCTGGCCGCGGCGCGACTGGCCGCGCGCATCGGTGCGGAATTCGGCAAAGAACCCTCCCTGGTTGACTTCTTCAAAGCTCCGACTATTACCGCCCAAGCCGTGTTACTGGAGGAACAAATGCCGCAACCATGGTCACCGCTGGTTTCATTGCAACGAGGCCATGAATCGCAAACACCGCTGGTACTTGTCCATCCCGTGGGCGGCCAGGTGCTGGCGTACGCGGCTCTGGTCCGCGCCCTGGGACCGGAGGTTCCGGTATACGGCCTACAGGCCCAGGGTTTACAACCGGGCCAGGAGCCGCGTGGAACTTTGGCGGGAATGGCCGCCGCCTACCGGGCGGCGCTGGGCGCTTTGCAGAAACCCTTCTCCCTGGCCGGATGGTCCTTCGGCGGCCTGGTTGCCCACGAGATCGCTCGCGGCCTGATCCAGGAATCCCGTCCCCCGCGTTCGCTGTTCCTGATCGACAGTCACCTGGACCTGGGCCCGAAACCCAATCCCATGCCCATGGCCGCCAACCTGTTGACCGACCTGTGCACCATGGCCGGGACGGACCGCAACCTGTTGGACCCGAGCCTGCCGGAGATCCTGGCCACGGGCCGGGCGAACGAGGCGCAAACCAAACTGATCGAAGCGGGACTGCTGCCGCCGGACCTGGACGGGGAATACCTGGACCGCTACGTCAAACTTTTCCGGGCCAACATCGATGCGGCTCACGGCTTCAGACCGAAACCCTACCCGGGCATGGTCCACCTGATCAGGGCAACGGAAAAACCGGAATCGGTCAAACAAGCCCAAGCAGCGGCCTGGCGAACTTTGCAAGCCAACCAACTCAAGGTCACGGACCTGGCAGGCAACCACTACAGCCTGCTCACCCCGCCGGCGGTCCAAAAATTAGCGGAACTCCTAAAAAAGTAACCGAGAGCTGTAGCTTCAGCAAGTTACTCAATATTGTCTTGACACAAAATCGCTCTCGTTGATATATAACGTGGGACCGCATTACTCAAAGGCCTCCGTCAAAATGAACCTGCATATTCACCCAACATGGATGTACGACCCTTAATCGTCTGTATTTTAAAGCCTTGTTAAGCCAGGAATGGACTGCCAAGAAGAAGTATAACCCAAAACAACAATTTACAAAACCTTTACTTGCCTAGTGACTCGCAATATATTTATCCTGAAAAAGGAGTGGGGAAATTTTTAAGGTTCAAGGTGATAAATGGCTAATTCCCCAAAACTCTTCAACACAGCCCTAAATGTTTGCATTGTTGTAGTAATAGGCATCAACGCCTTCTTTCTACTTTACAAAAAAGATACTATATTCAGAGACCTAAACATTGAAAAGCCAACGCTTCTATTAGTTTTGAGCGATGCTGAATGCGCTGATTGCATAAGGGGTCTTAGCTTTTTGAACTCTATGCAACTGTTTTTTAGGGATCAAGATATAGACGTTCAGGTGTTAGTATATTCACCTAATCTTCACGACCCTAAAGGGATTGTAAATAAGTTCATTTATCCAACAACTCTAACTGATGATGATACAATCTTCAAGGTCCTGAATTCCCGATATACTCCCCTTCTGATTGGTGTATCCGCTCAACGAGAAATCTTCTTTCTAGATACAATTCCAAAAGAGATCCCGATAGACGAAGCCTATATCTCCGACCTTGTCGTAGATCGTTTACACTATGCTAGAAATCTTAGCATGTAAGAACTCACTTGCTTCGCTAAACATCTCTCACTTGGGCAACCGCATTTCACACATCATCACCGAAACAGATAACCTATGCATCACTGTTCGCCACTGGTACAGTGGTGCTCAGCTCAAGCGTAAAACAGAAAATCACTAACAATTAGACATTATGGAGGTTGAAAATTGTTTCGAATAATTACCCTTTTAGTTTTATCTTTGCTGACATTTATGGTAGCAACTGAAAAAGTAAATGCGGGACGCCTTATTGGCATGGGTCAAATGCAAGCTAACCTAAACCCAGATAAATCTATTACGATGTATTGTGATAGCAGTACGTCAGATGTCTGTATCATTGAGATTTCAGTTGAAAGATAGGAGGAATTATGCAAACAACTCTCAAGACTACTCTTTTCACTTTACTTTTAATTGCAAGCATCCTTAGCTATTCAAGAGATGTCACAGTTGTCATCAAAAGCAATGGTTCAGGTTACTTCGAAGCACATATTGATGGAAGTTCGCAAACCTGGTATTGTGACAACACGTCTCCAGACATTTGCGAGCATGAAATAACATATCAACACGAAAGATAGGAGGATATCTATGAAAAAAACTTTAACTCTGCTAGCTCTCACGCTTATGACTATTGCCAATTTAATATTAATGGCAGACGGCCCTGGGACAATTATTTCAGGCAAAGGAAAGAGCAGCATCACTGTTCACCCAGACGGCATGGTTGAGGGCTGCTGCGAAGGTCAAGAAGGTTGGTGTCATATAGAGCTGTGACAACGGTTTTATAGATTTTCGACAAACCGGGGGGAGTAAAACTCCCCCCGGAATATAGAGGAGAACATGTGATTTCTTTATGGATATTCCAAATTTTTTTCCAATCGCTGAGTGACATAGAGTCATTCAAGGTCAAACTTTCAACCTATCAATACACTGTGAGCAGTATTGCGACCAATGACGAGCTCTATTTTCTTTGCTTTTCTAAGAACAATCGGGGAACCGATAACACGCTTCTGGTTGTTGACAAAACGGGTACAGTAAGACACCAATTCCAAGAGAACGGTCAAGGTCCTGGAGAGTTACGCCGCGTCTCCAGTCTTACCATTGTTGGTGATCAACTCCTTGCCGCAGAAAGAACATCGGGTCTTGTTCATGTCTATAACAAGCAACTGCAGCACGTTATGGACATCAAGACCCAACTGGGTGGAGCCATCTTCGCCGTTTCTGACAACAAGTTTGCCATATGGAATACGCACCGGCAGTCATTCGGGCTGACTTATATGTCGCGGATCTATAACGTGGATAAGCGGGCAATCGATACCAAACCGGTCTATGCTGTTGAAATACCAACCGATGAAATCCCCGTTCTTATACAAGCATGGGGCGGCATTCAGAGGACCAAAGATGGCTTTGTTGCGATCAAATCGACGGACTATAAAGTCGAGGAGTTCAACCTCAATGGTCACCTCCTAAGAACAATCGTCAATAAACAACCAGCTCACCTCCAACATTACCAACCCTATGAGGGTGACCCTCAACGGCTCAATAAACAGGCTCTCAATTGGATGTGGTCCTTCTCCAAAATGCGTTCAGTCCACTTGATCAATGAAGATTTCGGTATTTTTTACCTGGATAAAAGTGATGAGGGATATCTTGATATTGTCGATAAGGCGGGTGCCTTTGTCGCCAAAAAGATTCCCTTCGGCAACAAAGTCACTGTCACTTGGAAGAAAAACCGTTTTCTTTATACCAGACGAGTCGAGAATAATGGGGATTTCGACTTCCACCTCACATGGGCCGAACTCAACTTGAAATGAGTGACCGCAAGGAACAATCTCAGCTTGACGACAGCTTCTATGAAGCCAACTTCTTAGTCACATTGGTGAGTTAAGCCAGTAGAGCCATATGCTTAACGCTAAACAATATCTAACCACACATGGTCAACGAAGCGGGGTCGAGGTTTTCGAAAAAGGTGTTTGGGTCCAAACGATCGGCCGTTTGGGGGATGGACCGGGGGAGTTCAAGCATGACCCGGTCCAATTGGCGATTGTTTCGGGTCAACTGGCCGTTACGGAACGCTACCGCCGCCGCGTGTCCCTCTTCAAGCTCGACGGAACTTATATCTCCTGCTCGGAACCGGATCGGATGTCCCGGCCGCTCAGCATCAACGGTCGTCAATGGACCTTTCGCGGGCTCGACTATCCCGTTGCGATTGAATCGGGCTTTCGCGTTCGCAACCGTGAGGCTGACTGTTTTTTCGGCAAAATGGTTGGGAGCAGTGTCATTGACCATCACTTATCCGCTTACCTTCTGGCGCCTTATATGGACAAGGGCGTTTTGTTTATCCGTCGAAACGGTCTCGTTCAGGCGTATGACTTGGAATGTAATTTACTGAATGAATGGTATGTCCCGGTAAAACATCTGGCCAGGGACGTTGAACCGGACCCTCTGGGCGATGCCTTGGTCCGGCATTATAAAAAGAAGTACCCGGATCGAACCTACCTCAAACCCTATCTTTACGGGCTGCCCATCATCAGCGCGGCCGCGAACCGGGAAGGGGTGTTGTTTCTGATCACAAGCAATGAACACAAGATCACCGGTGAAAGAAAACCGGGAGAATGCTTCCTAAAGGTACTCAACACCGTCACGGGACGCCGGCAAACCTTTCCCGTCGAGGGCGCCCCCCAAACTGTCAAGGTGCAAGAGAACCACCTCATGCTCATCTCCAGTGAAGATGCATTTATCAAGATTTGGAACATCGAGGATATCCCATGACCCCACCGACAGTTGCGCTGCTCTTACTCGCGCTCTTTCAGGGACCGGAGCCGATCCATGTGAAACCCGGAGATCCTGTGATTGACTTGAAGATTAGAACGCTCGATGGGAGATCGGTCGCATTGACTCAGGTACTCGACAACTCGTTCTGCTTTTTCTTGAGTCCAAATTGCCCGGCCTGCATGGATGCTTTGCCCTATTTACAACAGGCTTTCGTCGACTATCACGTTGTCTTGATCTTCATTGATGAAACGCCGGAGATCGATAGGTGGATTCGGCGACAAAACTTTTCTCAGGACGTTTATCTGGTAAAAGCCGGGGATCTGGAGCCTTTCAACATCAAAACGTTACCGGCGCTGTTGGCATACCGTGATCAGAAATTGAAATTTGGGTTCCATGGCCCCATCGACGCCGGTAAGTGCAGGAAGATGATCACGATTTTTGAGGGACCGTCGTGACAGCGTTAAAAGACTGAGGTTTGTGTTTGGTAAACCACGCTTCGTGGAAGACGGCCACCTTTAACGGCGCTGACCAGAATAAGAAGCGTCGTTAAAAGTGGGGGGAGCTTCCCTGATTCAATCGGCCGGTCCAGACTGGTCAACGTGCTTTCACGGCATGCGGCCATCAGGTTACCCTCGTGCCCTCACTGCTTTCCGTGCTGTTGGAAAAAACCGGACCCCGCCGGCGGTTTATAAGTTAGCTGACCTCCTGAAAAAGTAGCCCCACGCTAAAGCTGTATCCATATTTACGACGACCGGACAGGAAATAAGAAATAAGGCAACTTCTCAAAAAGTTCGGGCAAGGCAACAAAAAATGCCGAACATTGATCCAACCATCGAGTAAGATAGCCTCCTATGAGTGTAATCCTGAACCTCCTCAACCTCCCCGCGATTCCCGCTCTTCGGAAACTGGCCGTCCCCATAACGCAGCATGGCCGAGATGCCGGTGATTCAATCCTTATTAAATATCATCAAGGAGTTGTACGAGAAGATTCAGCAGTTGAACGATGAAATTGCGGCGCAAAAGGGCCATAAGGGCCGTCCAAAGATACCCGAGAACATCTTGAATAAGAAGGAGAAGGAAGAAAAGAAGACCGAAGAAGGTCAGAAAAACATACATTCAAGGGTGTATCTAGTTCTGGAGAGGGGTCGAGTGGTACCGGCTGATGACAGAGACCTGTCTCAATACCGACCGTTATTCCAGACGCTTCACAATACGTATGAGTTCTCGGGATTTGACTTCCATACAGGTCGCGTTCCCTCAAGTTTCTTGATCGTGAGGGGTACGACCGAAACGATGCCTTCACTGGTCTTTTTTCATTGATTGAGGTTGTAGGCATCAATGCCGGTATAAATACAGCTTGGGCAAGCATCTTTATGACCAAAGAGTGATGAGAGTAATTAGTGCAGCGACACCAAATATTGCCAACACCATTAACCAGATACGGTATGAAGACAGGCCTACAAACCAATTTTCACCCTTTCGATATCGGTTAATATTATAACGTCCACATAATTTTTCAATAGAGTCAAGCTCGATAGCAATTTCTCGTTCTGCGTAGCGATGCTTTACCAGTAATTGTACTGATGCAATTGATGTAGTTAAGGATAATAAAGAGGCAATTGTTCTGGATATTGAATTTGTTTTGTCTGACAAGATAATTGTAAACAGAAAGGCTTGAGCTACTAAACTAAGAACTGGTGTTTGCCATAGCAAATTATTAAACGAATCTCGGCGCGAATTCATAATAGAATAACTAGTGTTATCAATCTTTTTAATTGCGTGGAAATAATTTGCCGAATATGTATGAGCTATTTTTGATTCAGATTCACAAACCCATTGCCAATGAGAGTGTTGGCCTAGTGGTAAATTTTTGGAATCTAAGTCTAAAAAGAACTCAAATGCTAAAACGATATATTGGGTATGTATTCCATCAACATCGGCAAAGTTTTCTTTGTAGTAATGATCAAAAATTCCTACCAAACGTCCGTTGCTCCTATAAAGATCTTGGTTTATTTCTTCCCTTGCGATACGGTTAAGAGCTGAGTCTAAAGTCTCCCCTTTAATGATTCTTCCGCCAGGAACAAACCAACAGTATTGAGCAGGACTATTTACACGTTTACCCATCAGTATCCGGCTTTTTTTATCTACTACTACAAGGTCGATAGATACAAGAGGCATGTTTTCAATAACGTCTAAAAAATCTTTTTCACTTAATCTCATTTGATCATCCTAAAATAAAACCAGACACGCTTTCAAGTAAAACTATATCACAGTTCATCATATGAATATAGCGGAAACAAGTCAATCCACTTGCCTCAATGAAGTAGTGGGAGTGGACGCTTTCGATGACGTCGTGTGCTTAAGGTATCAAGTAGAGCCTGTGGTCGAGGGAGTGTCATAAAATCAACGGTTTGGGCACCTGGTGGTCGAGCGGCCGGTAGCGTCATCGACCATCTTCCTTCTGCGACGACTTTCTGTCCCGGAAAACCCGTCCCATCAACCATGAGGTTGGGGTCATCGAGAAGGGCGCCCGTGGGTTATATCTGCACAAGCTGTGCAAGTGCCGGATTCTCGATCGAGTGCCAACAACCGGACCGATTGATTGGATGATTCAAAAAACGTATGGGTAATTGGGAATGCGCTTGATTGGGCTCAATATTGCCCACTTTTTTCATTGATGCAACTAGGCATGTCAATAAGTCTCTAAATTCAAGATCATTAAGACGACCTCTCCACGATGGTCAAGGTCTCGGGATTTTTTACTAGTGGCACGGCGCGGAAGTCCGGCACCACATTGGTTCGTTAGCAACTGACAAAGTGTTTCGTATACTTATTCACATGTCAGAAATCGGACATATGCAACATCTCCAA